>ENA-OWPJ01000305-OWPJ01000305.1-human-gut-metagenome-genome-assembly--contig:-NODE-305-length-58679-cov-4.18825_pt1 | contig 58679 bp, 56 predicted proteins | sample MGYA00248264_ERZ651846 | MGnify/ENA primary metagenome ERZ651846 (study PRJEB26924, sample SAMEA4378271) | human gut metagenome | biome: human gut; feature: human-associated habitat; material: faeces...
CCAAACATCCTTCCTCCTGTCAACGCTTTTTTTATCTTTTTTTCGTTTTTTTATCGAAAAATTGTTAAAATCACTGATTTTACCTTGATATCGCGTAAATATTGGCTTTATTAACTTATATTCCGCTTATTTTATCACAATTATGTCTTATAAAATATATGATTTTTTCAATTTCATATCCATTATTTTGAATTAAAAACACAAAAAAGCTTCGTTTTTAATCACAAAAGTTCTTTATTTTGTATTAAACCGCACATTTTATTTTCTATTTATTGAGATTTTACGCTTGAATCCATAAAACATACTTTTATTTTATTCATTTAAGCTTTGTAAATGAAGTTATATGCTTTTAAATATCAAAATATATCTTGTTTCCACTATCATCTATATGCATGCTTCTCTTATAGGTTAAATGGATTAATCTTTCTAAAATCGCTTAAAAACGCTGTTTAACACAAAAAAAAGGGGTATCCAAAATCTTTAGGGGTCTGAAATTTAGGGGGCACTTTAGGGGTTATTTCAAATGAGAAATAGGTGAATCTATCTGTTTCTTTTTTTATAATATTTCAAAGGAGGTAACTCATGGATTATTCTTATATTTTTAAATTGCTGAGCCTACCTGATGATGGCTCTATCAGTATCGATAATGTTGAAGTTGCTGGCGATACGAAATATGTCTATATTTCAAGACCGCCTATACCCACTTACTGCCCTAACTGCTCATGCAGGATGCATTCTGAAGGCATCTATAAGAGAAAAATCAAGCACCCTATTTTACAGGATTCTACCTGCATTATCTTTATTGTTAGCCTTATATCAATCTGGTGATGAAAAGCTATAAAAAGAAAGACCGTGAAGCTCTTGATCAGTCTAATTTTGAAACCAACCGTGATAATAAAACCATTAAGGAATCTCGGGAAGTTATATTGCTCAAAAAATATAGATGGGTTCTGCTTAAGAACCAGGATGATATTAATCATTCACACAGGAGATATTACCACAGATCTCTCGGTATCTATGCGGATACATATATGATCGAGAAGATGTTCCTTGAACTTGATCCCAGATTCCCTATGATCCTTGAAGCGAAAGAGAAATATATCAGTTTCAATAAAACATCTTTTGATTCTGAAGACGCTGCCATGTCTGAACTTAATAAATTGATAACTGAATTTAAGGCTTCCAGAAGCTATATCCCACGGGAATTTTCTGAATACCTTGATAAATACAAAAATGAAATTGTCCGCTCATTTACTGTTACAGAGGTATCATGGAGAAATGCCACAGACAGCGACCGTTATTACGCACGTCTATCCAATGGGCCAATGGAATCATTCAACCGGAAGCCGAAAGACTATAAGAGAAACTCTAGAGGCTTCTCTAATTTCGATTATACTAGAAACCGCATACTCTGGTCTACAAGAAATCATCCCGCAATAAGAAATATGCCAAAGCCTCAGGAAGAAATACACAGTTACAGAGGGAAAAAACGTGGCAACTATAAAGTAAAAAACAATTAATAGATTGATAAAAACAAATAGAGCATAACCTAAAAAGGAATCAGCACTGTTTTTGCTGATTCCTTTTCTTTTTAACTTTAGGGGTCTTAAATTCTTTGTTTGTTTCCTTCATCCCCCTAAAGTTGCCCCCTAAATTTCTGGCAAAAACCCCTAAAAAATTTGATTACCAAAAAAAGAAGGCATTCATTATAAACGCCTTCTCATTTATTAGTTTTCAGGTACAATGTGCAAATCAGAGCTGTCGTCAATAGACAATGCTGCTTCATCTGCCATGATTTTCTGAATATCTTCGCTAGTCAACTTCTCTGGACCAAGAACATAATTCATAAAGTCATCATCTTCATCACGATGATTTCTTTCTTCTCTTTGTTCTTTTAATTCCTGAGCTTTTATATCAATCAGTTTATTAGTTTCTCTATCAGCTTTACATCCTGTTCCAGCTGGAATCAATTTACCAATAATAACGTTTTCTTTCAATCCGATTAAGAAGTCTTTTTTACCCTTAATAGCAGCATCTGTCAGTACTTTTGTGGTTTCCTGGAATGATGCAGCAGATAAGAAGGAGTCTGTTTCTACTGACGCCTTAGAAATACCTAATAATACTGGTTTGAAAGTTGCTGGTACTTTACCAGACAATAATACATTACGGTTGATTTTTGTAATTTCTGTTAAAGAAATCTGTACACCTGGATTCAGATCTGTATCGTTGCCCTCTAATACTACAACTTTACGTAACATCTGACGAATCATAACTTCGATATGTTTATCGCTGATTTCAATACCCTGGCTAGCATAAACCTTCTTAACTTCTTTTAGAATGTAGTTTTGTACCTGACGTACACCAGCTACCTTCAATAATTCTTTTGGATCTACCTGACCTTCAGTAATCTTATCACCGGCTTCTACATGTGCACCGACTTTCATCCAAGGACGAATTGCCTGTACCAATGAAACCTTATGAGCGATACTTTCTTTATCGTTACTGATGACAACTTCAAATCCAGTACCATTTTCTAATGGTTCTACACTTGTAATTTCACCAGAAATCTGTGCTAAAACAGCAACACCTTTTGGACAACGTGCTTCGAAAAGTTCTTCGACACGAGGAAGACCCTGTGTGATATCTCCACCATCTGCACTCGCAACACCACCGGTATGGAATGTACGCATGGTCAGCTGTGTACCAGGTTCACCGATAGACTGGGCAGCCATAATACCTACAGCTTCTCCTACTTCTACGTCTTTTCCAGTTGCCATATTACGTCCGTAACATTTTTTACATACACCGTAAATAGATTTACATGTGAATGCACTACGGATATACATACCTTCAACACCAGCATCTACAATTTTCTGTGCGATTGCTTCTGTGATGAATTCATCTGATTCAATAATCAATTCATTTGTTTTTGGATCTCTGATTTCTTGTTTACTATAACGTCCAGCTAGACGATCATAGAAACTTTCGATAATAGAGTTTGTCTTACGATCAATGATTGCTTCTACCCAATATCCTTTATCTGTACCACAGTCTTCCTGTTTAACGATAACATCCTGTGCAACGTCAACCAGACGACGAGTCAGATAACCAGACTCTGCAGTCTTTAAGGCTGTATCGGTCAGACCTTTACGCACACCATGTGTGGAAATAAAGAACTCAGACACATTCAGACCTTCACGGAAACATGAGTAGATAGGAACCTCTATAATACTTGGAACATATTCACCTTTTGCGGATTTTGATTGTGATGGTTTTGCCATCAGACCACGCATACCTGCAAGCTGAGTAAAGTTAGAAGTATTACCACGGGCTCCGGAACGGGCCATCATATTGATTGGGTTTTTACGTGGAAGGTTACCTAATAGCTCTTCAGCGATATCATCTTTGACATCTGCCCAAAGTTTATTTAAGTGACGCTCCCATTCTTGCATTGTAAGTTTACCTTTCTTACGCAGCATTTTCAGTTCTTCGGCTTTTTCCTTACCATATTCTACATGATCTTCTTTATGAGGAGCAACCTCGATATCGCTTAGAGATACGGTAACACCTGCAACAGTGGAATATTTAAATCCATAGTCCTTGATCTGGTCTAGGATTTCACTTGTTTTTTCTGTTGAGTAGCGTTTAAACACTTCTCCGATAATTTTTCCTAAATCTTTCTTCTTGAATGCGGATGTGATTGGAAGTTTTTTGATTTCTTCTTTTACATCACTTCCCATTGGAATAAAGAATTTTTCAGGAGTTGCTTTAAAGTTAGCTTCGCTCACTTCATTCAGGAATGGGAAATCTTCTGGGAACATATTGTTAAAGATTACTTTACCAACCGTTGTTAAAAGATACATGTTTTCCTGTTCTTTTGTGAAGCATGTTTTTTTCAAATTTCTTGCAGGAATCGCAATTCTGGAGTGCAGATGGATTTGCTGTGTCTGATAAGCCATTAAAATTTCATCCAGGCTGCCATACACATGTCCTTCGTTATCTCCATAACGAGTCCATAATGCTGCTGATTTCGGGCAATCTACTGACATGTAACGTTCTGCTTCGGCATAGAATTCTTCTGCAGTTTCTTCCATTGTCAAATAGAAGTTACCCATAACCATATCCTGTCCAGGGGTAACGATTGGTTTACCATCCTTAGGACCAAGGATATTGTTGCTACCTAACATCATAATTAATGCTTCGGCACGTGCTTCTTCACTTAATGGAACGTGAACAGCCATCTGGTCACCATCGAAATCGGCGTTGAACGCAGTACATACCAGAGGGTGCAGACGCATAGCACGTCCTTCTACTAGTTTTGGTTTAAATGCCTGAATACCTAAACGGTGCAGTGTAGGTGCACGGTTCATCAATACAGGATAGCCATCGATAACATCTTCCACAATATCCCAGATACGTGGGTCCTGACGATCGATTAGTTTTTCTGCAGTTTTTGGATTGCTAGCAATTTCTCTATTTACAATTTCGTTGATAACGAATGGTTTGAATAATTGAATAGCCATTTCACGAGGGATACCACACTGATACATTTTCAAGTCTGGTCCTACCGCGATAACGGAACGTCCTGAGAAGTCAACACGTTTACCTAACAAGTTCTGACGGAAACGTCCCTGTTTACCTTTTAATGAGTGTGACAGAGATTTTAATGCACGTCCACCAGCGCCTGTGATTGGTTTACTTCTACGACCATTATCAATTAAGGCATCGACAGCTTCCTGTAACATACGTTTTTCGTTTTGAACGATGATTGCAGGAGTACCAAGTTCTAACAGCTTTTTCAAACGATTGTTACGAGTGATAACACGACGGTATAAGTCATTTAGATCACTTGTCGCAAAACGTCCACCATCCAGCTGCAGCATTGGTCTTAAATCAGGTGGAATAACTGGAATTACCGTTAATACCATCCATTCTGGATCGTTGTCTGAATTACGGAATGCCTGTACAGTATCCAAACGTTTGATTAATTTTTTACGTTTTTCTCCCTGTGCAGTTTCTAACTGTAACTGAATGTTTTTATATTCAGCTTCCAGATCTACTTCTTTCAACAGTGTCAAAGCAGCTTCTGCACCAGTTTGTGCTGTAAAGCTTCCTGGTCCATAAATTGCCATGTTTTCACGGTATTCTTTTTCTGAAAGAATCTGTTTGTATTCCAGTTTCGTATCCTTTGGATCTGTAACGATCCAGGATACGAAATATACTACTTCTTCTAACTGTTTTGGTGTTACGTCAAGTAACAATGCCATACGGCTAGGGATACCACGCAAGTACCAGATGTGTGCAACAGGAGCAGCAAGTTCGATGTGTCCCATACGCTCACGTCTAACGCTTGATTTTGTGATTTCTACCCCACAACGGTCACATACAACACCTTTGTAGCGTACTTTTTTATATTTACCACAGTAACATTCCCAGTCCTTGCTAGGGCCGAAAATTCTTTCACAGAATAAACCATCACGTTCTGGTTTCTGAGAACGGTAGTTGATCGTTTCTGGTTTTTTAACTTCTCCATGACTCCATTCATGGATACGATCTGGTGAAGCTAAACTTACCTGAATTGAGGCAAAATTATTAACACTCATCTACTTACGCCTCCTCTACATTTTCTTCATCTTCATCGTCTGTCAGAAGTTCTTCGTCTAAATCTTCTTCGCTTAGATCCAAATCTTCTTCTGCATCGATATCATCATCAACATCTTCATTTTCATCATCGATTGCTAAATCGTTGATGTCTTCTTCATTTTCTACTTTATCTTCTACAGGTGGAAGTGGTGCAGCAACTGCTTCATTTCCATCTTCTTTACTAATATCTACTTCGTTTCCATCTTCATCCAGCATCTTCACATCGATGGCAAGAGCCTGTAATTCGTGTGTTAATACACGGAATGATTCTGGGATACCTGGTTCTGGAATATCTTTACCTTTGATGATAGCTTCATAAGTTTTTGTACGACCTACGATATCATCTGATTTAATCGTTAAGATTTCCTGAAGTGTATGTGCAGCACCATATGCTTCTAGTGCCCAAACCTCCATTTCACCAAATCTCTGACCACCATTTTGTGCTTTACCACCTAATGGCTGCTGAGTAACAAGTGAGTAAGGTCCAGTTGCACGGGCATGCAGTTTATCGTCAACCATGTGGGCAAGCTTGATCATGTACATAACACCGACAGCGATACGTTCATCGAATGGTTCACCAGTACGTCCATCGTACAATACCTGTTTACCATCAACTGTCATGTCTGCTTCTTTCATGATGTCACTTAATTCCTGATTGTTGATACCATCGAATACTGGAGTCGAGAATTTTACACCTAATTTCTTAGCTGCATATCCTAAGTGGATTTCTAGTACCTGTCCGATGTTCATACGAGATGGCACACCGAATGGGTTCAACATGATATCTACTGGCGTTCCATCTGGCATATAAGGCATATCTTCTACTGGTAAAATCTTAGAGATGACACCCTTGTTACCATGACGTCCGGCCATTTTATCACCTTCAGAAATCTTACGTTTCTGAACGATATATACTTTTACTGTTTCATTTACTCCAGGTGGAAGTTCATGTCCTTCACTTCTCTTGAAGATACGGATACTATGAACAATACCAGCACCACCATGTGGTACCTTCAATGAGTTGTCACGTACTTCACGTGATTTTTCACCAAAGATTGCCAACAGCAGTTTTTCTTCTGGAGAAATTTCGCTTTGACCTTTTGGCGTAACCTTACCAACCAGAATGTCGCCTTCCATAACTTCCGCACCAACCATGATGATACCACGGCTGTCTAAGTTACGGCATGCATTCTCGCTAACATTTGGAATGTCACGTGTAATTTCTTCAGGTCCAAGCTTTGTTTCACGACAGTCAATGTCGTATTCTTCGATATGAATGGATGTATAAACGTCATCACGAACAAGACGTTCACTCATAATGATGGCATCCTCGTAGTTATAACCATACCATGTCATATAAGCAATGGTTACGTTTTGTCCAAGAGCAAGTTCACCATTTTCCATAGATGGTCCATCCGCTAAGATGTCACCTTTTTCAATACGTTCACCTTTTTTCACAATTGGGCTCTGGTTGATATTTGTCCCATTGTTAGAACGCTGGAATTTACGTAAACGGTATTCATGACGATCGCCATCATCTTTTGCGACAACGATACGCTGAGAATCAACGTATTCAATCACACCGTCTTCTTTCGCAACTACACCAACACCTGAGTCCTTGGCAATCTTATATTCGATACCAGTTCCTACATATGGTGAGTGAGGTTTTAATAAAGGTACGGCCTGACGCTGCATGTTCGCACCCATCAAGGCACGGGAAGCATCGTCATTTTCCAGGAAAGGAACGCAGGCAGTCGCTACAGATACGATCTGTTTTGGCGAAACGTCGGCCAATTCTACTTCTTCACGACGAGCGATGATGGTATCTCCGGCTTTACGGGCTACGACACGTTCATTTACCAAACGTCCATCGATGACCTCGTTGGCCTGAGCGATAACGTAATCTGCTTCTTCATCTGCGGACAGATAAATTGCCTCATCACGCACGGTTCCATCAGGATTTACGATACGATATGGTGTCTGAATGAAACCATATTCATTGATTTTTCCATAAGATGTTAAGTTGTTGATCAAACCGATGTTTGGACCTTCTGGTGTCTCGATTGGACAAATTCTACCATAGTGAGAACTGTGAACGTCACGTACTTCAAAACCAGCACGATCTCTTGTTAAACCACCAGGTCCTAATGCGGAAATACGACGTTTATTCGTAAGCTCTGCCAAAGGATTCTGCTGATCCATAAACTGTGACAACTGAGAACTTGAGAAGAACTCTTTAATTGCTGCAGTCAATGGACGGATATTCGTTAATTTTTTAGGTGTTAACGTAGCGATGTCCGCAATAGACATACGTTCTTTAACAACTCTTTCCATACGACTTAAACCGATACGGAACTGGTTCTGAATCAATTCACCAACGGAACGGATTCGACGGTTTCCTAACATATCGATATCATCTGTTTCACCGATATCTTCCATAACATTCAAGTTATAAGAATAAAGGGCGTACATATCGGAAATAGTAATGGTGTGCTTGTCAGCATATGGGTCATTACCCATAACTTTAATTATCTGGTTTTCTTCATCGTAAACCATGATTTCCTGTACAGCAGCACCAACTAACCATGCACTGATGACAGCTCCATTGTGTACACGGTTACGGATATCTTCTAATGCAGAAGCACTTAATACATCTGTTCTTTGTCTTGGTGTATAGCCTTCTACAAATAAATCATCTTCTTCATTTAATAAATCATTGCCTTGTGCATCTGTTAAACGTCCAAGTGCATATAAACGCTGTCCATAGTTTAATACAGCATTTACATTTTCTTTTGTTAAGACAACTTCTTTAGCGATGATGCCACCATGAACATTTACTTTATCCATAGAAGCAACCAGTTTTTCAACATCCTGTTTTGTCAGAATGCTGCCTTCAAACAATGTTTCATCAGGCAGTTCTACATCACTTGCAAGTACACGACCTACCAAACCTAAGTTATTTGATGTAGGTACACTTACTTTATCTGGATGGTTGAATAATGGATTGAATGGGAATGCATTGACATACATACCTTTTTCAAGTTCTCCACGTAAACTGTTTCTTTCATCACGGTGAATCATTGTTCCACTAGCCATATAAACACTGCCATCTGCTGCCAGAATATCCTGTGCAAGACGGTGTTTATCGATACGGTTGATTGCATTTAATTTTTTACGCAATTTATAACGTCCGGCTTTTGTTAAATCATAACGGCGTGGATCAAAGAATTTGGCATTCATTAATGTAATAGACCCATCTAATGTAGGAATTTCATCAGAACGCTGGTTTTCGTATATAGAAAGCAATGCTTCCTGTCTTGTTTTTACCTTATCTGCCAATAATGTATTTTCAATTTCTTCATACTTACCAAAATATGCGGCATATAGTGTAAGGTAAAGATCCATAAATTCACGGTTTTCATCATCCTGTGGTAAATCCTCCACAACTGTTCTTCCCATAGCGTTTAAGAAAGTTTTGATTGCAGTTGTATCATGTGGATCTTCACTACGATCTAAGTCAACGGACATACCAATTGCTTTAAACAAGATGGTTGACAGCATTTTACGTTTACGGTCAATGCTCATGTTTAAAAGACGTCCAGTTGACGCTTTTTTCATTTCAGTCATAAATTCCAGCCATGTACCACGACTTGGAATCAATTCACAAGAGAAGGATTCCTTTCCTGTTTTTTCATCATAACCAGTCGCAAAATATGCACCTGGTGATCGTACAATCTGTGATACAATGACACGTTCAGCACCATTAATAATAAAGGTACCTGTTTCCGTCATTAAAGGGAAATCTCCTAGGAAGACATCCTCCCATTTATTGATAACTTCCCCGGTGGTGTTATCGGTAATTTCAAGCTCCATGCGTGCTTTCAATGGTGCCGCAAAGTTACATTCACGATACATTGATTCTTCCGCATTGTACTTAGGTTCTCCAAATTCATAACCTGTGAACTTCAGCTTGATGTTTCCTCCATAGTTTTGAATCGGGTAGATTTCGTTAAATACTTCCTCGATTCCTTCGTTCTTGAACCACTCAAAAGAATCTGTTTGAATTTCAACCAGATTAGGAAGTTCTAGATGTCCACTAACTTTTGAGTAATCACGACGCTCTGCCTTTTTACCGGAAGCGACAATACGATAAGGCTGTTTTTTGTCCATGTACGCCATCCTTTCTACAAGTTTTTTCTACCAAAATAAGGCACAAAATCCCATTTTAATATTTTAGTATTATGCAATTTATTATAATAGCAATCAAACGTCAAATTGTCAATGCTTTTTCGCATTTAAAATAAAATAACCTTTTTCTTTGTTAATTATTTCACAATTTTCAAAGACTTCTTTAATCTTTTTCACGGCACTTTCTGCGCCCTGTTGTTTCCTGATCACAACCCATAAATTACCATTTTCTGCCAAATGATCATAAGCTTCTTCAAAGATTTTATAGATCACTTTTTTACCGGCACGAATTGGTGGATTGGTTATGATATCACTAAAAGTATTCCCTTTTACATTTTCGTATACATTAGATTCATGGATATCTGCTTCAATATTATTTTTCTTTGCATTATCTATGGCTAGTAACACAGCTCTTGGATTGACATCCACCATTTCCATTTGTGCCTTGGGGTAGATTTTTTTCAACGTAATGCCAATCACGCCATAGCCACAGCCCACATCCAGAATATGTTCCCCTAATTCATTTCTATCACATAACGTTTTCAATAATACACGTGTACCAAAATCCACACTATCTTTACTGAAAACACCATTATCAGTGATAAAGGTATAGGTAAAACACCAAAACCGGAAAGATATTTCCTTCCGGTTTTCTGCTAAATGACGATTATCTGTAAAATAATGATCCATCGTTATCCCGCCTTTTTAGGTGACAAAAAGCCCGAAGGCTTTCTGTAAATTTTTAGAGTTGTAAAGTTAATTATTTAACTTCTACTGTAGCACCAGCGTCCATCAATTTCTTCTTGATTTCTTCTGCTTCTTCAGGTTTGATGTTTTCTTTGATTACACTTGGGCATTTGTCAACGATACCTTTAGCGTCAACTAATCCTAATCCAGTGATTTCACGTACTGCTTTGATAACAGCAACTTTAGTTCCACCAACATCAGTTAATGTAACAGTTACTTCGCTTGGTCCAGCAGCAGCTTCTTCAGCAGGTGCAGCAGCAACAGCAACTGGTGCAGCAGCAGTTACGCCAAACTTTTCTTCGATTGCTTTTACTAATTCGTTCAGTTCTAAGATTGTAGCTTCTTCTAAATAAGCTAAAATGTCTTCCTGGTTTAATTTTGCCATTTTTCATGTCCTCCTATGTTTGATTAATGACTGCGCTTTGATTAAGCAGCAGCTTCTTCGCTAGCTTCTGCAGCTGGTGCAGCAGCTTCACCGTTTTCTTCTTTACTGTCAGCAACAGCTTTAACAGCACATGCAAAACTACGTACTGGTGACTGTAAGCAGCTTAACAGCATTGATAACATACCTTCGCGGTTTGGTAATGAAGCAAGTTCTTTGATCGTATCTACGCCAACAACTTTACCTTCAACGATTCCGCTCTTTAATACAAGTTTGTCGTGTTTCTTAGCGAATTTTGCTAATACACGTGCAGGAGCAACTGCGTCTGCTCCAAATGCGATTGCGTTAGGTCCAACTAAATCTTTTGTTAAGTCAGATGCCCCAACTTCTTCAGCAGCACGCTGTGCCAGAGAGTTCTTATAGATTTTGAAATCTACACCTTCTGCACGCAGATCTCTACGTAACTGAGTCATTTCAGCAACGGTTAACCCACGGTATTCCACAACGACTGTAGAATCAGACTCTTTCATTTTCTGAGCAATTTCAGAAACAACAGTCTTCTTGCTATCGATAATCGCCTGGTTCATTAACTTTACACCTCCTAAATTTATATGTAACAATATACCTTAAGAGTTTTATAAAAATCACCCGTATGCATAGACGTACGGGTGAAAGAAATGTATCTTAAACTTTCAACACCTCGGTAACATAATTAAGCCTTAACGGCCGTTACTGTCTATGGTATATTGATAACATAGCTATTTTATACAACTTTTACTTAAAAGTCAATTAGTATTTTTCAACAGCTACATGGATTCCAGGACCCATTGTTGTTGTTAATACAAGGTTCTTGATGTAAGTACCTTTTACTGCAGCTGGTCTAGCTTTCAGAATTGTCTTGTAGATTGCATTGAAGTTATCAACCAATTTTTCATCATCAAAGCTAACTTTTCCGATCATCAGGTTGATGTTACCTTCTTTATCTACACGGTATTCTACTTTACCTTTTTTGATGTCTTCGATTGCTTTCTTAACATCCATAGTTACTGTACCAGTCTTAGGGTTTGGCATTAAACCTTTAGGTCCTAAGATACGACCTAATTTACCAAGTTCACCCATCATGTTTGGTGTAGCAACGATAACGTCGAAATCGAACCATCCCTGCTGCATTTTGTCTAGCAGTTCTTTACCACCAACAAAATCTGCGCCAGCGTCGATTGCTTCTTGTTCTTTAGGTCCCTGAGCAATTACACACACTTTCTGAGTTTTACCAGTACCGTGTGGTAATACCATTGCTCCACGGATCTGCTGATCAGCATGACGTGGGTCTACATTTAATTTGAAGCTAACTTCAACAGAAGCGTCGAATTTAACTGTGTTTGTTTCTTTTGCTAATTGTACTGCTTCAGCTACAGGATAAGATTTAGAGCGATCAACTTTCTTAGCAGCTTCAGCGTATTTTTTTCCTACTTTTGCCATATTTAATTACCTCTCGCCTTTCTCTTAACCTTCAAAACCTTCAACTTCAACACCCATGTTTCTAGCTGTACCTGCAACAATGCGCATAGCAGCTTCAACATCATTAGCGTTTAAGTCTGGCATTTTGTATTCTGCAATTTCACGTAACTGGTCAACAGTAATTTTTCCAGCTTTTACTTTCTGATCTCCAGCAGCCTTTTTGATATTAGCAGCTTTCTTGATCATAATTGATGCTGGTGTTGTTTTTAATACGAAATCAAAACTTTTGTCTTCGTATGCAGTAATGATAACTGGAACCATATCTCCTGCACGGTCCTTCGTAGCATCGTTAAATGCTGAACAGAACTGTGGCATGTTGATACCTGCTGATGCAAGCGCTGGTCCTGGTCTAGCTCCTCCTGCTGGGAACTGTAGTTTACAAATCTTTGCAACTTTTTTACTCACAAGACACACCTCCTATAATTTGTTGTCTTATGCAGTGGTTGATGAAGGGTTGCTCCACCTTCTCCCACGCATGTAAAAGCGCCACGCTAAGCGGCACCTTTATAATATAATACACATAAAATCAAATTGCAACTTCTTTTTTGCTTTTTTTGTCAATTCTTACAGAAAAGTTCAACATTAAGACATTTTAAGAATTTTTTTATATATTCTTTCTTCATCTTTGTTATGATAAAGCCACACTATACTGGAGGTATCCATATGGAATTTCTACTTGAAATCATTTTAGAATTAGTATTAGAAGGCACCAGTGAGCTCATCAAAAGCAAAAAAGCATCTTTATGGGTACGTATCCCCGCCGCATGCCTTTTTCTTGCCATCTATATTGGCATCGCTGCCCTCTTTCTTTTTATCGCAGTTAAATTATGGAAAACATTGCTTCCACTCAGTCTAATTATGCTTTCTTTTATATGTATTTTCACACTATATCTAATTTATTTTATCCGTTGTTTCATAAAAACCCACGCTTAAGGTTTCCAAAAATTTTCATATTTGATACATGCCTGATAATAATCATCCATGACATTGATTTCCATTGCATAACGATTATCCACATGATGAACCACCATACGATCTGACAACAATGGCAATAATTCAGTTTCCAGTTCACCTTTATAATCACGAAGCTTCTTTTCTGTAATCGAAGTTTCATAATATTTTTTAATCATTTCACTATCTTCTTTTGTAAAATAACAAATCCCTAAAAAGGTTGTAATACGTTCATTCACACTACACATTTCTACTTGTTTTAAGCGGTATTGTTCGTCCTTGTGAATCTTCATCATCGGTACTCCCTTAGGATTCTTGAAAATGGTATATAAAGTAGAAGCATTCATCTGTCGCATAAAAAAGTTTTTAAAGAGTACCACATCTCCATGAATCACGAAAGTGTCCTCTAATTTATTCAATACCAGTTTTAGTGAATATAAGCTGTTGTATACAGAGTATTTTTTATTATATATCAGCTGAACTGCATATTTCTCTTTCAATGGCATAAACAGCTCTTTTTTATGACCTGTAACGACTGTGATATCCTCTATACCCGCCTGTTTCAAATACTGGATGGTTCTTTCTATCATTGGAACACCGCCAATTGGCAACAGCGTCTTGTTGGTCTGTTTTGTCAGATTGATCATTCTATGCCCTACACCAGCTGCTAGAATAATTGCATTCATACAAGTCCTCCCATTTTTTGCCTCTTTATCATACCCTTTTTTCATATCACTTACAATGTATAATATGTAAAGTTTCTGTAAGTAATTGCGCAAAAAAAGATACGCAAAGGTATCTTTCATTTGTTATCTTTTTGTTGTTTCTAAGAAATGCCATGCATCTTTACACATTTCTTCCAGATTCTTTTCTGCTTTCCAGCCTAATTCTTTGAATGCTTTATCTGTACTTGCATAACATTCAGCGATATCACCAGGTCTTCTTGGATCAATCTGATATGGTACTTCTACACCATTTGCTTTCACAAAGGCATTTACAACATCTAATACACTGTATCCAATACCTGTACCCAGATTATAAGCATCCACACCAATGTTTTCCATCACTTTATTCACAGCATTCACATGGCCTTTTGCTAAATCCACAACATGGATATAATCACGTACACCTGTGCCATCTGGTGTTGGATAATCGTTTCCATAAACATGTAAGTATGGTAATTCTTTATTTGCTACTTTTACGATATAAGGCATCAAATTATTTGGAATATCATTAGGGCTTTCTCCTAATAATCCACTTGCATGCGCACCAATTGGATTAAAGTAACGTAACAATGCAATATTCCATTCGTGATCTGAAATATATAAATCTTTTAAAATCTGTTCGATCATTAATTTTGTTGTTCCATAAGGATTTGTTGTAGGTCCTAATGGGAAATCTTCCTTAATTGGAACACTCTTTGGATTTCCATAAACTGTTGCACTTGATGAGAATACTAGACGTTTACATCCATGTTTTGCCATGACTTTACATAAAGCAAGGGTACTCATCAGGTTGTTTTGATAATACATAATTGGTTTTGCGACAGATTCTCCTACAGCTTTATATCCTGCAAAGTGAATAGCCGCATCAATCTTGTGTTCGTTAAAGATTGTTTCCAGTGCTTCTTCATCACAGCAGTCACTTTCATAAAAAGCAACATCTTTCCCTGTAATTGTTTTGATTTTATCGATAACGTCTGCCTGTGAATTATACAGGTTGTCAATGATGACAACGTCATGTCCAGCTTCTAATAATTCTACACATGTGTGGCTTCCGATGAACCCGGTACCACCAGTTACTAAAATTTTCATAATTTTGTATCCTCCCGTTTCTTAGCTGCATTTATTATATCACAACCTATCAAAAGTAAAAGTAAAACATTGGTAAACATTCCTTACTGTTCTTGAATTCCGCTATAATTCTAATATCTGATACAAGATACATAAACAAAGGCCATTGTGTACTTCACAACAGCCGCTTGTTCTACTTTTTATGTCTTAAGAAAACTTTTTCAATTTCCACAATCGGAATGATACTAAATGCCATTGCCATACTAATTGCAAATTCCATCAAGGATATATGCTGGAACTCAAATAAATCAGATAGTACTGGTACATAAATCACCAAAATCGTTAATAATAAAGAGCCAAGCATACTGCCCCATAAATACAGATTCTGTTTCTTAATGGTAAAGATGGAATGCTTTCTTGAACGCATATTGAAGGAGTGGAAAATTTCGGTCATAGACATCGTTAGGAAAGCCATAGTCATGCCATCCAGACTTTCCGTAATTTCAAATACCCCAGTTTCTATATAATGTCCTACAAAATATGCCACCAGCGTAATCACAGAAATCATGATACCCTGAAAGATAACATCAAATGCCATTTTATCCGCAAATAGTCCTTCTTCTTTGGGACGTGGGGGACGTGACATGATATCGTCTTCTTTATCTTCCATACCTAAAGCAAGTGCTGGGAAAGTATCTGTCAAAAGATTGACCCACAAGATATGTACAGGTTTTAAAATCGTAAAGCCAAGCATGGTAGCGGTAAAGATGGATACTACTTCACTGATATTGCTGGACAATAAGAACTGAATCGCTTTTTTGATATTATCATAAATTCTTCGTCCTTCGCCTACCGCAGAAACAATTGTCGCAAAGTTATCATCCGCAAGTACCATATCCGCAACATTCTTGGTAACATCTGTGCCTGTGATTCCCATACCAACACCAATATCTGCACGCTTGATACTTGGCGCATCATTCACACCATCACCTGACATGGAAACGACTTTTCCCTGTGCTTTCCATGCATCTACAATTCTTACTTTATGTTCTGGCTGTACACGTGCATATACACAGTATTGGGCAATTTTTTCTTTGAATTCTTCATCGCTCATTTCATCCAGCTGAGCTCCCGTGATTGCTTGTGATTTATCCTTCAGGATGCCCAATTGTTTCGCGATTGCCACTGCTGTATCAATGTGATCTCCGGTAATCATCACAGGACGAATACCTGCCTGTTTACATTCACTGATTGCGCCTTTGACTTCTTCACGGATAGGATCAATCATGCCACATAAGCCTATAAAAATCAAATGTTGCTCCATATCCAATACATTATCTTTTAACGCTTCTTTTGTATCATATATCTGATATCCTGCCGCAAGCACACGTAATGCCTGATCCGCAAAGGCTTTATTCTGTGCCATAATTTCCTGACGTTTTATATCATCTAATGGTTTTACCATATTATTCTCTATATAGTAATCACATCTGGATAATAGTACATCCGGTGCGCCTTTACTGAATTGGATATAGGTATGATTCCTCTGTTCATGAATCGTTGTCATCATTTTACGCATAGAATCAAATGGTGCTTCCTTGATCCTTGGCATTTCCTTCAGTTTATCATTTTTATGGAAGAATTTTTCTCCATATTCCACAAGTGCTACTTCCGTTGGTTCTCCTTTTACACCATCATCGCTTACCTGTGCATCACTACACAAGCTCATAGCACATGCCAGTAATTCTTCATCTTTTCCATAATGATCGACCACTGTCATTTTATTTTGTGTCAGAGTACCTGTTTTATCGGAACAGATGATCTGGGTACAGCCTAATGTTTCTACTGCAGTTAATTGTCGTATAACCGCATGTTGTTTTGACATACGGGTAACCCCAATCGCAAGTTGTACCGTTACCACCGCAGCTAATCCTTCAGGAATAGCCGCAACTGCCAGGGATACTGCCAGCATAAAGGTATCGATCAATACCGGCGCAGATACATCATGATTTCTCATTAATGCGAACACAAATATCAATACACAGATGCCCAGCACACCATAGCTAAGAATTTTAGACAGCTGATTTAATTTAAGCTGAAGCGGTGTCGCTTCTTCTTTGCTTTGATTAATTGCATCGGCGATTTTACCCATTTCGCTATCCATACCAATGGCAGTCACAACAGCCAGTCCTCTGCCATACACCACACTGCTTCCCATATACATCATATTTTTACGATCCCCTAATGGTATCGTTTTTTCATCATTGTTTAATACATGATCAAATTTTTCTACTGGTACGCTTTCACCAGTTAACGCAGATTCTTCTACTTTTAAGCTTGCGGCTTCTAAAACACGTACATCCGCAGGCAAAGCATCACCAGCTTCTAAAGCGATAACATCGCCTACGCATAATGCTTCGCTTGGCACAACACACAATTGCCCATCACGATATACTTTGCTTTTCGCAGCGCTCATTTTTTTCAAAGCTTCAATTGCTTTTTCTGCCTTGCTTTCCTGATACATGCCAAGAATCGCATTCACAATAACCACAAACAAGATGATAAATACATCCGCAAAGCTTTCATGTGCATAAGCAGATGTAATCGCAGACACCACAGCCGCAGCAATCAACACAATAATCATAGGATCCGACAGCTGTTTCATCAAACGTTTAAAAAAAGAATCTTTTTTCGCTTCTTTTAAGCGGTTATAGCCATGCTCCTGTAAACGTTTTTCTGCTTCTTCTTTACTTAATCCTTCATGACTGCTCAACAACTCTTTTAATACTTCTTCTTTAGATTTTAAGTATGGTTCCATGTTATCCTCCTTAATGAAAAAGACCCATACATAGTCTTTTTCTATATATGAGTCTCGGTATTTAAGATAAGCCAGACGTGAATAACGTCGAGGTTGTTGACTTACCGCGCTAATAATGATGAACGCTCCTACTCCCTCTTTCCTATTATTATACGTTACATTTTTATGAAACGCAATGTTTCTTTCTTATACAAATCATCAAAATTGTTGGCTTTTCATTTCTATTTTCGTTTGTTTTGTATATAATAATACCCGAATAATAAAGGAGAATCATATGAAACTACAAGAACTTTCAACATATAGAAAAAAGCTTTCTTCCACTGATTTTATATATCGTGCAGATTTATTTAGCAAAGCCATATGGGGTGATATGGGAGAGGATTGTGCATCCATCCATGTAAGTGCCCAAGATGATCACTGGCATTTGCATTTTATCCGTACCCAGAGTGGAGAACCATACCCGCTTGCGGACACTGTCTGCAATGTCATAGATGAATATGAAAAGGATTTGGATGATGAAGCATTATTTGATCTATTGTCCATGCATCAATTAATTCAGGATTTTCAGACAAGCATTCCCATGTGTCAAATAAAAAAATAAACTTTTTTTCTCCAATCATAGATATGTGTGAATTTCGGTGTTAAGATACAGGTAGAGATATTCATACGATTGTAAAGGAGGTATGAGGTATGTTAAAAGAACAGTTAGAACGCATGCAGCATGGTCTTGGCTTTATCGCAGCTCTTGATCAAAGCGGAGGCAGCACACCAAAAGCATTACGTCTGTATGGCATTAATGAAACACAATATCATAACGATGAGGAAATGTTTGATTTAATTCATGAAATGCGTACCCGCATCATTACGAGTCCTGTATTTACAAGCGAACACATTCTGGCAGCCATCTTATTTGAAAATACGATGGATCGTAAAATCTGTGGTGAATATAGCGCAGATTATTTATGGAATGTGAAAGGAATCCTGCCAATCTTAAAGGTGGATAAAGGGCTGGCACCACTTGAAAATGGTGTACAGTTAATGAAACCTATTACCAATCTGGATGAGTTATTGATCAAAGCAAAACAACGTCATATCTTCGGCACAAAGATGCGTTCTGTAATTAAGGAAGCCAATCCACAAGGCATCGCAGAAATTGTAGAGCAGCAGTTCGCAATTGCTCATCAAATTGCTCTGGCTGGCTTTATCCCAATTCTGGAACCAGAAGTTGATATTCATGCACCAGATAAAAAGGAATGTGAGGTATTATTGAAGGAAGAAATCATCAATCATTTATCTATGCTGGATGACAATATCCATATCATGTTTAAATTAACGATTCCAGATACACCAGATTTCTATCGTGCCTTAATGAGTGATCCTCATGTTGTACGTATTGTGGCTTTATCCGGCGGATATACCCGTCAGGAAGCAAATGATAAACTAGCACAGAATCATGGCTTAATCGCAAGTTTCTCCCGTGCATTAACACAAGGATTGCACATTGATCAAAGTGATGAAGATTTCAATGCATTATTAAAAACTTCTATCACTTCCATTTATGAAGCATCTATCTTATAATCTATGGGGTATCCAAATCGGATACCCTTTCTAAAGGAGCTAACATATGAAAAAAAATGAACAAAATGTCCATACCTATATACAAAGCTTTCCTGCTCATGTACAAGTAAAGCTACAGAAATTAAGAGAGATTATAAAACAGTGCGATCCTGATGTAGAGGAAAAAATCGCTTGGGGTGTTCCTACCTTTTATGACCATGGCTACCTTCTTCAGATTGCTGCTTATCAAACATATATTGGATTTTACACAAATCCTGAAGCCTTACAACACTTTGAAAAACGACTTGCCCCATATAAAACCAATCATAAAAACACAACGCATCTACCTTTAGATGTTGACATTGATGAAACACTTATCAAGGATATGGTCACGTATTGTGTACAGATGAATCGAAAGAAATCTAAGTAATGGCTATCATTTCTAAAATTGTAAATTTTCTATTGTAAAATGAAACACAATCGTCTATAATGCAATTGTACGCAGAGTAGAGATAAAAGCGTTAAGTACCCACGAACGGGGAGTTGTCGTGTGGGCGAAAAGGTTTCCTTGCGGTTTTTATCTCGCATCCCGCTGTTGCAATAGAAAATCAATACCTCTTTTTCTATATGCAATATGGAAAAGGAGGTATTTTTATATGAACTTTGCACATGAATGTTTATCAGTACCCAGTCTGATCAAAGAATCTATGAAGGAAAATAAAAAGGTAAAATCCATTTGTGGATGTGCCATGTTAACAGCATTAAATGTTTCCGTTGGTGCCTTGTATATCCCGATTTCCCCAACCCTTCGCATTGGCTTCTCCAGTGTATTTGCCGGTGTGAGCGGTATGGTTTATGGGCCAATGTTGACAGGTTTTGCCGGTGTGATCGCAGATACATTAAAGTATATGATCCGCCCAGATGGTCCTTATTTTCCTGGCTTTGCCATTAATGAATTTTTAACTGGCTTTATTTATGGATGTTTCTTTTATAAAAAGAAAATCACATTACCAAGAGTCATTATTGCACGTGCAGTAATTACCATCTTTATCAACCTGATTCTAACCTCCCTATGGTTGAATATCCTGTATCAATCCCCTTTATTCACAATGATTCGTTTAATCAAAAACATTGTGATGTTCCCTGTTGATGTCGCTATTTTATATTTTGCGTTAAAGGGTGCACAACGGGTAAACCTGAAATAGAAAAAGCATTGACGTCATCATTTTTTCAAACTATACTATACTTAGAAAATGTTTATTAAAGGAGATGAAATGATGCTACCATTATTGATTTTCATCGTTCTATGTTTCATTTTGGTATATCTCATTCAAATATTGAGTCAGCTAAAAGAAATGAAAGAAATGATGCGCACAAAGCAATTGACAGAATTAAATCAAGTATTAGACGATTATGAAGAAAAGGAATGACACATTCATTCCTTTTTTATCATCTTTTCCACATCTTCTAAAGCAGGAATTGCAACATTGCCACCCAGCTTTTCTGTGGATAATGCTGCTGTGGCACTGGCAACTTTTAAGATTTTTTCCATATCCCATTTCTTCATCACACCATAGGCATAGGCGCCATGAAAAATATCTCCCGCACCTGTTGTATCCAAAGCCTTTACTTTAAATGCCGGTAAATGTATGATTTCATTCCCTTTTCCATATAATAAGCCATCTTCTCCAAGGGTAACAACAATTTGTTTCTTATTTAATTTTCTCAAGCTCACAAAGGTATCCACAACACTTTGTGGGTTTTCTTTATCAATAGTGATGCCACTATATTGACGGGCAAAATCCTGTGAACAAACCAGATGATCTACCATAGCGCCTAATAAGCGTGTTTCTTCTTTGCACGTACCTGCATCAAGTACAGATATCGCATCAGGAAAACGTGTCAATGCCTCTAAGCTTGCCTCCATTTCATGACCATCTAATAAAATTACATCACAGGAAGAAGGATATTGAAATTCACATGGATGTAATTCACCCGGACAGTTAAAAATTGTACGACTGCCATTTTCCGCATGGGCAATAATCGTGGACACAGGTGTTTTAAAATCTTCTAGTTCCTTTATAAAACGAGTATCCACGCCCTGTGCTCTTAATGTCTGTAAAATCTTTTCTCCATAAAGATCGTTTCCTACTCTGGAAATTAACGCACTATCCTCCTGCCATTTCGCACAAAGACTGGCAGCATTGGTCGCAGGTGCTCCCACACATTCCATCGTTTCATAAATACGATACTTTTGGTTTTCTATCAAATCTTCATGAATCACATACGTAATATCATATGCACTCTGTCCTATACATAAAATCATAACAATTTCTCCCTTTTCTTATTTAAGCTCTTTATATATGTAATTTCTAACTTCACTAATAAAATACAATGAACCCGTCACAACACAATCTTTTCCCTGTGCCATGGCATCTTTAATTGCACATCGATAATCTTTTTCATATCGGATATGTCCACGCTTTTCCAGCACATGTACATCTAATGCACGTTCATTATAAAATGGAGTTACCACGATATCGCTTGTTAATGTTTCAAGTATATCCAGCATTTCTTCAAAGTTTTTATCTTTCAATACTGAAAAAATCACACGAATGTTTTCATGCCCCTGCAGACTTTCCACAAGTGCTTTGATACCATGTGCATTATGTGCCCCATCCAACAACAATAATGGTTTTTCCTGTATGATTTCAAAACGCCCGATCCAGTTTGCCTTTTTTAACCCTGAACGAAGCTGTGCTTCATTTACAGATATCCTTTGTTTACGATTCAGATAATCAATCACTTCTATACATAATGCCGCATTTTTACTTTGATAAGCCGCATGGCTTTGTAAATGTACTTGTGCGTAGCTTCCATAATCAAACACGATACCATCAGGATATTCCTTCAAATTGGTAATATCCCCTGTGATAAACATTTCACTTCCAGCATCTGTCACATGTTTTTGAAACACCGCAAGACAGCCTGCATCATGTTCTCCAGTAATCAAATCAATACCAGATTTTATAATACCCGCCTTTTCATTTGCGATTTTCTCTTTGGTATCCCCCAGAAACTCCATATGATCTAAGCCGATATTGGTAATGATGGATACCATCGGTCTTAAGATATTGGTAGAATCCAGTCTACCACCCATACCTACTTCAAATACACAATAATCCACCTGATGTTTCAAAAAATACAATATCGCAATACATGTGTCAATCTCAAACATGCTTAAATCCCATTTCATCCATTCTTCATAATGGGCATTGCTGATATCCAGAAACTCCTGTTCATCAATATATACATCGTTGATACGGATACGATCATAATGCGTAATCATATAGGGAGAAGTAAAACTGCCAACCGTATATCCTGCTTCTTGCAGCACACTGCGGATATCGTTGGTGGTAGATCCTTTTCCATTGGTTCCTGCGATATGAATCGTTTTTAACTGTCCCTGTGGATTTCCCAGAGTATCCATATATTTTTTAAAATGTTCTAATCCATATCCTCTGTTTTTACGCTGTTCAATTTGCGCTACAACCTCATCTGCACATGTAAACTTCATCATTCTTCAATCTTCCATTCTATCGGTGTTCTGCCCATTTCTTTTAAATACGCATTGGTTTTTGAAAAAGGACGGCTGCCAAAGAAACCTCGACTTGCGCTTAATGGTGATGGATGTGCAGAGGTGATGATCTTATGCTGGGGATTGGTAATCAGTTCTGCTTTCTTCTGTGCCCAGTTTCCCCACAATAAAAATACAATACCACTTTCATGTTCGTTCAACGCCTGAATTGCATGGTCTGTAAATGTTTCCCAGCCTTTTTTCTGATGGGAACCAGCTTTTCCTTCCACCACACTCATTACCGCATTCATCATAAACACACCCTGCTTCGCCCAGTCAATCAAATAGCCATGTGATGGCATATCGATATCCAAATCTGTTTTTAATTCTTTATACATATTTCGTAAACTTGGTGGTATCTTCACACCTTTTCTTACTGAAAAGCACAATCCATGGGCCTGCCCTACTTCATGATAGGGATCTTGTCCTAGCATCACAACTTTTACATCTTCATAAGGACATGCCTTGAAACAGGTAAATAAATCCTCCTTTGGTGGGAAGATTGTTTTTGTCTTATATTCTTCTTCCAGAAACTGCATCAACTGTTGATAATACGGCTGTGCTTCTTCCTGTGTAAAAAATTCATCCCATGATTTCATTCTATCAACTCCTAGCCTGTTTATTATATCATAACCATTTATGTATTGACATCCTGAAAGAGTAGGTCTATACTTTAGATTGTTCTAAATAGAACTAAATTGGAGGTGTCCTATGCAAAGTGAATTTCTTTTTAATATCTCTTTAATCAAGCATTTGTATGATCAGCATATGGAAACTGTTGTACAAGCTTACGATATCAAACGAAAAGAACTGGATATCCTGTTGTTTCTTGCCAATAATCCCGGTTATGATACTGCCAGCGATATCATTCATCGTCGTGGAATTGCGAAGTCCCATGTTTCCACATCCGTACAACATCTGATTGAAAAAGGCCTGATCTACACTGATAAACTAGAAGGTGATAAGAAAAAAATCCATCTTCATTTATTTCCTGATGCTGATGCAATCATACAGGAGGGACGAGAGGCGCAGAAGAAGTTTTATCATGTATTAATCAAAGATTTCACAAAAGAAGAAGTCATGACACTTCAAAAACTGTTTAAAAAGATTGAACATAATATGCAAAATGCGGGTAAATAAGAAAGAGGGAAGAATATGTTATTTAAGTTTGTAATTTGTTTTATCGCCGGTATTGGCGCTGGTTTAGGTACTGGTTTTGCGGGAATGAGTGCTGCGGCTGTCATTTCTCCCATGCTCATTGCATTTCTAGGAATGCCTGCCTATGAAGCCGTTGGTATCGCTTTGGCATCGGATGTCTTAGCCAGTGCAGTTTCTGCTTATACATATGGAAAGAATAAAAATTTAGATATCAAAAATGGTATCGTGATGATGATTACCGTATTGATCTTCACAATGGTAGGAAGTTATATTTCTTCCCTTGTGCCAAATGATGCCATGGGTGGTTTCTCTACCTTTATGACATTGTTGCTAGGTATTAAATTTATTGTACGACCAGTGATGACAACCAAAGAAGCTATGGGCGATGTTGATCCAAAGAAACGGTTTATACAATCTGTTTTATGTGGCATCCTGATTGGATTTATCTGTGGATTCATTGGCGCAGGCGGTGGTATGATGATGCTGTTGATTTTAACCAGTGTCCTTGGCTATGAATTAAAAACAGCAGTAGGCACCAGCGTATTCATTATGACATTTACCGCATTAACTGGAGCTGTTTCTCACTTTATGATTGGTGGAGCGCCTGATGTATGGGCACTTGTATTTTGTATTGCTTCTACACTGTTATGGGCAAGAATTGCGGCATTATTTGCGAATAAAGCCAAACCAATTACATTGAATCGTGCAACAGGTATCGTCTTAACAATATTAGGTTTAGGTATCATTGCGGTAAATTATCTATAACAAAGAAAATGACATGGCGAATTGCCATGTTTTTTGTATCTTATACAATTCCTCTGTATTTTATACAAAAAGCCTTTTCATATTGCTTCACAAAAGGTACACTATAGGTAGAAAGCATTTCTATGAGGGAGAATCATCATGAACCATTACATCAAAATTAAAGTAAAATATCTTATATTATCACTTATTGTAGTAGTACTAGCTTGTGGCATTCATGTATTTTATATATGGTGTGCAGATCATCCAGAAATTTGTATCAGTGTAGGTGGAAGTAGTGCAGGTAGAAATTTAAAAATAGAAGCACCTTATATCTCATTTACAGGCAAAAATGGAATTGATTCTTCTGCTTCCGCAGAGTTAAAACTCTTTATGATACACTCGACGCATGAAGTTGTCTGTTCAAATTTAAAAGATGAATATAAAGCCTCTGATATTAAGTTGGATATCGAAGAACAGGACAAACAGTTGCTATTCAAATACCATGGAACGGCAACCACATTTGATGGAAAAACAGTAGATTTTGAAAAAGAAGAAACGGTTTACTTTGATTTAGATGCGGAAATTACTCGTCATAATTCATCATCTTAAAAAGACATGTTGATGTCTTTTTTTTCATCCTTATAACACAAAAAAGCGGATATCTTTTTATCCGCTAATTTTATATTAAATATCTTTTGCGATCTCATAACCACGATGGATTGCATCTTTGATATTACCAACTTTTTCTGCATCCCCAATGATATGATAGTGTGTATTTGCTTCCTCCAACATATTTTCCATTGCTGGATCAATTCGATATCCTGCCGCAAATACAAGGGTATCCGCATCGCAAATACAATGCTCCTGACCATCTTTTTCATACCAGATATTTGTTTCATCTACTTTGGTAACCTTGGCTTTACATACAACTTCTACACCTTTACTCATCATACGCTGTACCAACAGGCTTCTTCCCGGACCACTTTCATTCATGATAATTTCATCTGCCATTTCTAAAATGGTAATGGCTTTATTTCTTGGGAAGCGATCATTCACAAGTGGCGCAAGATAATCTGCTGTTTCACATCCAACAGAGCCTCCACCAATGATCACAACTTTACGACCTGGCACTGCTTTACCCGCAAGGATATCATCTGCACTCATCCATTGTTTAAAACCAGTAAAGGCATTGATGATGATTGGTTTTGCGCCTGTTCCTGCAATAACTTCATAACCAGCAAATTCATTTTCCAGCATTTCTTTTGTGACTGGTGTAGATAAACGAATTTCCACGCCTGCATGCTGAAGTTTGCGACGCATATACTGTGTAACTTTTGTCAGGTCTTGTTTTGCGATTGGTACTGCCGCAATATTTAACTGTCCACCTAAATCGTTTTCAGCTTCACATAGAACCACATGATGTCCACGTTTTTTCGCAACATAAGCAGCTTCCATACCAGCAGGTCCACCACCAATGACCAAAACATTTTTCTTCTGGTTAGCTTCCTTGATCGTATCTTCATTTTCAAGTTCTAAGGATGGATTGATACTGCAGGCAACACGTTTTCCAAACATGATACCATTCAAACAACGAAGGCATCCAATACAAGGTCGTATATCCATTTCATTTCCTTCCATTGCCTTATTCACAAATTCTGGATCACATAGGTTGGCACGACCAATCATACAGATATCAGTTTTACCATTGGCAATCAATTCATCCGCAATCCAAGGTTCTGTGATACGCCCAACACTGGCGATAGGAATATTTACATGCTTCTTGATTTCTTCCGCAAGCAATGCATGAGATCCCTGTTTTGTCCCAGGTGCTGGTATAGAACTTCCTCGTTTAATGGTTGTGCCACCAGAAACATGAATAAAATCAGCACCAGCTTTTTCTATCTGTTTTGCGATATAAATACCATCATTTAGGTTTAATCCACCATCACTGTATTCATCACCTGATATTCTTACATCAATAATGAAATCTGTGCCACAAACTTTTCTTACTTCTTCAATCACTTCTAACGTTAAACGTAAACGACCATTGATATCTCCGCCATATTCATCTGTTCGTTTATTATACAAAGGTGATAAGAAGCCACCTAATAAGCCATGTGCATGTGCAGCGTGAATTTCTACACCATCGCCACCAGCCTGTTTGACCCTGGCAGCTGCTTCTCCAAATTGTTTGATAATGACTTTCAATTCTTCAATCGTAACTGGTCGTGGTGCTTGTTTTAAATAACTTGGTCCTACAGTAGAAGGCGCAATCAACTGTGGTGTGCCTGGAAGTGGAAAAGCCATATAAGCTGGATGAAATAATTGTGGCATGATTTTAGCGCCATATGTATGTACTGCATCCGCAAGTTTTTTCCAGCCTGGAATATAGGAATCATCAGCGATAGAAATATCTCCTGGCAAATAGATATAGGTTGGTTCAACTGTTGTGACTTCTGTGATAATCAATCCTACACCACCTTTTGCTCTGGCAGCATAATGTGATACCAATTCATCTGTGATATAGCCTTTATTTGCTAGATTGGTAGATATCGGTGGCATAAAAACACGGTTTTTCACAACCGTTTCCCCGATTTGGATAGGTTCAAATAAATGTGGATATTTGTTCATAGTTTACATCTCCTTCATGTGTTAATTGTAACATATCAAGAAAATGTAATCGTTATCATAGGTTGATAAAAAAGGTTATTATTTGCTATTATTCAACTTTTCACAAGTTATAATACAACAAAATTTGACGGATTATTTCCGTTTTATGACGACTTCTAACATATTCTGTTGGGTAGATAACACACTTTGATATTCTGATGCATTTTTAATTTGACATATAATTTCCCCTTGCTGCTTGATAATTTTGACCTGCTCATCTTCATATACCACTTCTTTTATCTCCATCAAAAGATGGGCTAACAGCTTTTTCAGTGCATCATCAAATACCATTTCCTGTTCATGTAATTCATTTCCAACTTTCATATTGCGTTTAAAACGTTTACGATATGCACTTGGCACAACCCCATACATCTCTTTAAACACACTCGTATAGGATTTTGAATTTGGCATGCCACATGCAGCTGCGATTTCTTCTATACTGTCTTTCCCTTCCAACAACGCCTCTAAAGACGCACGAATACGAACATAGGCAAGATATTTCACAAAAGGTATCCCTGTATATTTCTTAAACAAACGCGAAGTATAAGATACACTAAAAGATAAGGTATTCGCGACATCTTCCAGATGTAGATCCTTTTCATAATGTTGATCAATATAACGAATTGCCTTCATATAATTTTCATGATGTGTAGACTGAAAGGGTAGGTTTTCCACAGGATATTTACGATTTGCGGCAACATTCACCAGCTCCATCATAATTGCATTCAGCTCAAATAAATTATTTTGTTCTTCCATTAAGTGAACAATTAACTGCGCAATCATGTGTCTTAACTTTCCATAAACTTTTGCGTTCTCAACATCTGTACAGATCATGGATTGAAAAGCATCCTTCACTATTGGTACCATTGCTTCAGAAAACCTTGAGAAGTCTACATGAATCGTTAAGATTACATGTTCCCCTTCACCTATTTTTCTTATCATATGAATATCATCCGGGGCAATCATCACAAGTTCATGTTCTTTGATGATTCTAGTAAAATGATCTGACAATGCTTCATATTCTCCCTTTAATACATAGGATATCTCTAAACTGCTTTGTCGTGAAAACACCTGTCGATCAAAACTATTAATACTAAGACTTAAAGGGTAATTAAACTTCTGCCCTGAAAAGTCATAATAGTAATTCATATTCTGCACAATATCACTTCCAATCCTACTAGAAGAAGTATATCATATTATTTTGATTCTAAGCGCACAAAAAAGCTTTTACTTCCCAAAGCATCAAACAATAATCATTGAGTTTTCAATGATATAGTTTATATACAAAAAAAAAACAGAGATTCAATTTCATCTCTGTTTCCTTCCAACTGAGGCTATGGTTCTCCGATTTTATACTTCATGGATAATTTAGCATCCATCTAAAGTCAATACTACAATCCTTACTCTTAAATTACTTCTTCAAACAACGGTTTGATTTTTTTCTTCGTTATAAAGAATGCAATTACCAAAATCAAATAGGTGATATCAAAGTTGCCCGGTGAAACAATCTTCACAACGATACAAGCAGCCAATGATGAAACATCCATCTGCATAAAGAAACTATCAAAATCATAACGTTTGATGATTCTTCTACGTATCATGAAGTTCTGGAAAGAAATACCACCAGCGATACATCCTACAATCACATCTACAATGTAATTTACCAAAAACTTCTGCATTAATAAATTCTTAAAGAAGAACAATACAATACAGGTTGCGAATACATACCAGATACTACTGATCTGAAACTTTTCCCAATCTTGATCACGAATCTTCTTTTTCATTTCTTTATACGCATGACCTTTGGAATTCTTTTGGATATAATCCTTTACATCCTTTGGAATGACCATGGTCACTTTTTTACCATCCTGCATACCTTTTAAACAATCTTCCAAAGCAATGTTTGCGATGATATTGATATCTGTATCACTTTTCTTGGATTTCATCAAACTATCATAAACACGATTAAATCCTGCAAGATATTCTTCATCCAGTTTTTTCATTAAATGCAGATTATCTACATGTATTTTCTTTTTTTTCTTTGCCATTATTAGTCTTGTACCTCAATACATTCACTATCTGTGATGTGAAGATTTGTATCATAGAAGCATGTCAAAGCATCAATCATATATTGAGAATCTTTAATACCAGCTGTTTCATATGAAGAATGCATTGCAAGCTGTGCAAGTCCGATATCCACTGTATGCATAGATACTTTTTGACTAGATAAATTTCCAAGTGTACTGCCACCTGCTGCATCACTTCTGTTGGCGAAATGTTGTACAGGTACACCAGCTTTTTCACAAATGCCACTAAATACTGCAGAGCTGATTGCATCTGTTGTATATTTCTGGTTTGCGCTATATTTGATGACGATTCCCTTATTCATGTAAGTACAGTTTTCTGCGTCTGTTTTTTCAGGATGGTTAGGATGTACAGCATGTGCATTATCACAAGACACCATAAAACTCTTCGCAACTGCACGATAGTAATCTTCCTTCGCAAAACCTAAGTTATCGTTGATTCTTTGCAATACATCAAACAAGAATGTTGAGCATGCGCCCTGTTTAGTACCTGAACCAACTTCTTCATTATCAAAACAAGCAAATACATTTACCGCATGATCATTCTTACTATTGATCATTGCCTTTAATGATGTAAATGCACATTGTAAATCATCCAGTTTCGGTGAAGAAATAAATTCTTCTTTTGCGCCCCAAATGCTAGGTGCCATACGATTATATAAATATAAATCAGTACCGAAAATATTTTCTTTGCTTGTGCCTAATGCTTCTGCGATCAATGCATAATAATCGCCTTCTCCACATTCTCCAGCAGAGAATAATGGTAGCATATCTACCTGATTGTTGTATTTCATTCCACTGTTTACTTCACGATTCATATGAATTGCGACATTAGGAATTAATACCAAATCTTTATCAAAAGATAACAGCTTGCTTACGAAACTGTTTCCTTCTTTCACAAGTACACGTCCAGCTAAAGACAATGGTCGATCCATCCATGTTGCACAAAGCATACCGCCATAGCCTTCTGTATTTAACTGTAAGTATCCGCCTTTTCCTTTTAATTCCGCAACTTCTTTTACTTTAAAAGTTGGAGAATCACTGTGAGATGATGTTACCTGATAGTGATAATCATCTAATGTATTACCAATCTGGAAAGCAATTAATGATGAACCATTTCTTGTAGTAAAATACTTTCCACCTTTTTCTAATTTCCAATTTTCACATTCTCTTAATTCTTCATATCCAGCTTCCTTCAACATCGCTTTCATACTGTCTACAGCATGAAAACAGCTAGGGCTTTTCTGAATAAATGTTAATAATTCTTTTGCTGTATCTTTATACATGATTTTACCTCCTGATAGACTTTTCCTGTTTTAGTATAACACAAAAGTTCATGATTATATAGTGAAAGACAAGATATCGCTATCTTGCCTTTTTTGTTTTAAGCATTTGTTTTTTCGCGTTTTTTGATCATTGGCAGAATCAATCCCAATGCAGTCAATACGATTGGTGTAATAACGTTCAACAATGTTGTAAATAAGTCGCCTTCTTTGTACATTCCAAGAATACAACAGAATGCTGTAACGAAGAAGCACCAGAATCCAAAGAAATAAGCAACTTTCTGGTTCTTCACAAACTTATACTCTGGATTAAATTTCTTAATCTTCTTACGCAACATAATGTAAGCTAAGAATACCCATAAATAACGCATTGGCATAGTGACAGAGTTTAACTGTGTCAACTGACGAAGTACTGTATCCGCACTAGGTACCAAAGCCTGAATCAGAATAATAGAACCTGATAAAATAACTACCATCCAAATACCGTTTACATAAGCTCCATATTTATTCTGTTTCAATAATTTTGTAGGAATGAACTGTCTAGCATCTTCATTGTCTAACAACATACGAAGTGGAGCGTCAATACTAATAACAAGTGTTGAGAACTGTCCAATTGCATTACATGCAGCATAGATGATCATTAAGATATTGCCCATACCATAATATTCACCTAACTTCTGGAATGCCCAATAGGAACCATTCGCATTGTAAGCATCAAAGTTGTTTGCGATATCCGCTGGATCAAACATCATACCCATCGCTACTGTACCAAGGATAGCACAAACCATAACCATGATTGCAAGTGCAATCATACCTTTAGGGAATCCTTTAGAAGGATTTTCTACCTTATTAACATAAGGTGAAATCTTTTCACATCCACCAACTGCAAATACTAGTATTGATAAAGATGTAAAATACTTCGTATCAAACTGAGGAATTAGATTACTCCAGCTGAAATCAGCATGCAGATATCCGCCACCCGGATTAATTGCAGGTGCTGCAAACATCATAATAATGTAAAGAATTGACATAACAAACATAGATGTACCAGCAAGTGTCGCAAGTTTCTTCAATGGATTTAATCCTTTACTTGCAATCCAACAGAACAGAAGGAACACGCCCAATGTTGCCAACTGAACCAAACGAGTATCAAAGCTAGCGTAAGTTTCACTATTCTGGAATACCATCCAGCTTAATGCTTTTAACCCTCCACTACCTTTACTTGCAATATATGTAACGTGACATGCCCAATATGTCCACCCTGCATAATATGCAAACTTTGGACTGATTGTTTCGTGAATCCAAGAACTCACGCCACCACCAGAATTTTTAAATGCGGATCCCAGCTCACCTACCATAAGTGCATAAGGCACGAAATATAGAGCGAACATCAGAACCCAGCTGAATATAACCTGTACACCGTTGAAGTACATGTAACCATTTAATACGTTACCGAAACCCCAAACAGTTGAGAACGCCATAAACGCAAGGTTATACCAGACGATCTTTTTTGAACTTTCCATTTTAAACCTCCTATATTTTAAAACGTACGGGGCAATCATACCATTTTTAGCTAATTATTGCTATTCATTTAACGTTATTTATTTATAGATAATGCTACAAAGTGCCAATTATGTCTATAATTATGCAAAACTTTCCATATACAGGTAAAAAAAATCTTAAAAAATCTTAATTCTGTATTACAAATTGGTAAGATATACCATTAAAAAAAGCATACATGATATAATATAATATATACAAGGGGTATACCCATCGCACCAGAGAGAAAGACAGGTGATGCTTAATGAAACAGAAAAACGGAACCAGCACAGTCATTGATCCAAAAGAAACCATTAGTGAGAATATCTTTAGTGTCAAAGGCATAATCATTGTTGCAGGAATCGTCTTATTATGGATTGTTTCCTTCTATTTATTTATGTAGTTTATACATCAAAAAGAAATGTGTATCCTTTGATCACATTTCTTTACTGTCTATTACCATTACAATAGGATTAATATTTTAATTTTTTTCTTACGATTCTATAAAAATCTGCGACTGTGATTCGCTTTTATGCTATAATACTCAAGTCCAGAAAGGAAGAAGTGTCTTAAAGGGGTGAAACAAATGGATGAAAAGAATCTGCATCAGCCGATTTTCGACGATGATGAGGGAAACGAAGAATTCTTTGATAAGCTATTAAGCTTTAAAAACGTATTGATATTAACAGCAGTTCTTGGCATCCTGTTGTTAATTTATCTGATGTAAAGGAAAAGGTCACTGACCTTTTTTTTAATCTTTTTTCATCTTTTTTGCATGTTCAATGTATTCAAAAATAGATGGCACAATTTTATAAAGCATCATAGCTACTGACACAATCATACAAATTTTAAACAATTTATCATCATTTCCACCATACGGAACAAATGATTTTAATGACAATTCCATGACAAACGTTAAAAATCCTAGTCCAAAATAGAAATCTCTCTTTTCCATAATTTTCTCCTTATCCTAAATATAGGCAAAGGGATTGCCACCAGCAACCCCTTTATTTTAGAATTCATTTGTATCCATGCAAATAATTTCAAATACGTTTTAGAAATAGGAATGATTTGTCATAAGAAATTTAGTTTTCTGAAATCATTTCATGTGTACTACTAGAACCCCTTAATTGAAAATCCTTTAACAGTATCAAACCAAGCTGTGAGCTGAATACCTGAAAGATGATGACACCAAGATTAGCCCGAAATATGATAAAAATGGCTATATATACGGTATAGAAGAATAACAATTTCTTTGTTACTTCTTCCTTTCTCAAGCATAATATCAATGCAATCATCATTAGCATTATGGTTAATGATGCAAATCCAAGGTATTTATATGCTATTAAATTAGTTAAAACTAATAGTAGATAACACATGCTACAAGTAAACCTGGTTTTACAATGGAAGCTTGTTAATCTTATCTTAATAACTGATAAAAATAGAATATAGAAAAATCCAAAATATGCCTCATGTAATAGGCAACAGATCAGGAAGGATAATCCTAAACATTCTACTGATGATACAATAGCTTCCAATCCATAAAGGAACACTTCTTTTTCTTCTTCATCAGAAGAATCACAAATGTAATCAGTGAATTTTTTTAACAGTCTATTTACCATGTTTCTTTAAGCTTTTTGGTTTTTTTGGTTCATATTCACCAAACCAAGTTACATTTGAAGAAGCTACGGATGCAGTTTTCACAACCACCTTTTTAATCATGTTTTTCATTTTCTAAATCCTCCTTTTTCTTTAATATATTCCTATAATATATGAACTTCAAGTTACAAGGGATATTTTGTGATGATAGGGACAAAGCGAATTCATTGTTTAAAAATAAATATACGTATTAAAATATTCGTTAATATCAATTACTATATTACCATTATATTTATTAATAATATTCTCTATATTCTTCATTCCAATACCATGATTTTTACAATCTGTTTTACTTGATATATACTCGCCATTTTCATATTTTAATGAATTTAAATCAAATGTATTTCTAAGATTTATAAAGACAACATCGTTATTCTTATCAATAATCAATTCAATAAAACGATTATTTACTTTTTCTACTGCCTCAATACAATTATCTAACAGATTCCCTAACAAGATACATAAATCAACATCATCCATAAAATCTAAATTATTATTTATATCAATAACATAACGTATATTTAATTCTTTCGTATTAAATAACTTTGAATCAATAATATAATTTAAAATTTCTCGTTCAGTTTTCACAGCTTTAAATGTACCAATTTTATGATAAATTCCTTGAATATAATCCATGGCTTCTTTTACTTGATTTTCTTCCAGCATAGTATAAATCAACGTAATATGATTTTTCAAATCATGCGACAATGCTTTATTCATATCATAATTTTTTTGGAAATCTTCATAATAACTTTTATTAAATTCTTGAGAAGCTCTTTTCATTTCTTCCTCAAAAACTTTTTTATTCGCTTTAATCAATAAAATATACTGATAAGAAAACAATAAGAAAATCATAGTTAACATAAGAATTAAGCATAGAAAAATCATAAATGAGATATTTTCTTTTACTACAAAGGATAGAAATAAAGTAATCATTGCATACATAACAATTTCTGTTAGAGAAAACATAAGCATTTGTTTATCCTTGATGGTAAAGTTATCAAAAAGCTTTCTCTTCTTTATGAAAAGATAGTAAATAAATATCAGAATAACTTTGTTAATTATCAATCCTATAGGATGGATAAAATATGATTGATAGATTTTATTTCCTAAATAGCTCATAAAGAAATTCTTAATAAATAAAATGAACATATCGACAATAGATAAAATAGTAAAAATGAATATAATATAAAACAAACTAATGCAAAAATGTTCCTTATAATTCAACCTGCAAAATGCAGCTAATATCAAAATTGGCACAACCATAAGAAAAGGATAATTCAATGTATCAAGATAAAAATGTCAATGTCAAAATTCCCATAAACACCCACTTCAGCCAGGGATACTTTTCTTTCACAAAGATGGCTGGAAAGCTAAGTGTTAAATAGTTCTCCAACAAAGACATGCAAATACTAAGCAATAACATAAATAATCCCTGTTCTAATCTAGCGTCTTGCTAAAGTAAAGGTACGGATGATCGGACCTATATTACGCTTATTGAATTTCACAATTCTTCCGGATTTTAATGTGATTTCTAAGCGTTTGCTATCTACATTTTTGATATAAATTGGATTGATCAATTCTCCACTGCTGCATTTCACTAAATTTGTTGGATGTTCTTCTAAGAAGTTTTTCATAGAATCCCGTTTTCTAAACAGATAGTTGTCTTTATCTAGAAAGTAAAGATAACTTCCACTTGAATAGATATACTGTATATTATTGATCATAATTCTACATTCAATATTATTACGATCTTCTTTTACATCAACATACGCCTGTCTGATACGCAAGATTTTGAATAGTGCTTCTAATGCTTCTGGCAGTTCTTTTTGATAGTATTGTTTCCTAATGAAACGAAGTGCACTATATTTATATCCTTCACATACCAGTTCATCATGAGAGCTGATAAAGATAATTGGAAATCCTAAATCTTTTTGCTTTAGTTTATTTGCGATTTCAAATCCTTCATGAACGCCCTTCAATTCGATATCCAGCAGGCAGCCATCAAAATCAAAATCATCAGGCATATCCGTAAAACAGTTAACTTTCCAAGAAGGATAAAGTTCTTCTATTTTGTTTTTTAGTAAACCTGAAAATAGTTCGTCATCATCGATAATTGCAATTTTACTCATTTTTTATATCTCCCTTTTGTTGTAGAAACATTGTCCTTATTTATTGTACTATTTTTTTTCTCCCTTAAATACATCAGTTTTAAGAAATAATTCTCTTATAAGAGATAACTTGTGACTTTTATGTATTTCCTAGTAATTTATCATACCAAATTATGCATAAAATATCAGCATTTACTCTTATAAGTGGTAAAAAATGGTCTTAACAGGAAATTATATATCATATGTTTAATATTTTGGAATATTCAAACGATGTTAGAGAAAACTATGATATGATGTAGATAACGCAGATCAAATTATAAATTTTTACAACATTGGAAATATTTTCTATTTATCACGCCAAAGTGTTGTAATTTACGTGCGTTAGTGGTATGATACTAACAAATTTGATAGAGGCGCGGATGCGACTATAACTTACAGAGCTGGCGAGCGATTGATGTATGTTAACAGCAAATCTGCCGAACTGTTTTCTTAGGCATAAGGAAATGGTGGGCTGATGGAGAATATCCATTGGACTGTCTGCGAATACGTAGATGTGCTATCTTATTGTCAGGAGATAAACACCATGTCAGTAAGAGCGAATCTACTGGCATTTTTTATTGCGAGAGGTAAATGATATGAACAAAAATGTGTTAGAAATTTCTGGAGTATCTGTAGAACAGCTGGCGGCTACCTGCAAAACTCCCCTATATGTATACGACGAAAACAAAATACGCCAGCAATTAAGTATGTATCATGAACTGTTTCAGTCTAAGGATTTCGATACAGAAGTTTTATATGCCAGTAAAGCATTCAGCTGTAAAGCAATGGTTGAGCTTGTGAAGACATATGGCTTAAGTCTAGATGTTGTGAGCGGTGGTGAACTGTTTACTGCATATCAGGCAGGATTTCCAATGGAACGTGTTTATTTCCATGGAAATAATAAATCATATGAAGAACTGGAAATGGCAGTTAAATATGGTGTAGGTACGATTATCATTGATAATGATATGGAGTGCGATGCATTAGTTTCTATTATGAAAAACGCAGGTACTTCTATAAAGACAATGCTGCGTGTAAATCCGGGTGTAGAAGCACATACTCATAAATATATTGTGACAGCACATGTGGACAGCAAGTTTGGTATTTCTATCTTGCGTGAACAGGAAATTGCGGATATGATTCATAAATTAACAAGTATTCCTAATATCACTTTTGAAGGCTTCCATTCTCATATCGGTTCTCAGATATTTGATAAGGAAGCGTATGTTGCGGAAATCGGCAATCTTTGTGAATTCATGAAAATCATGCAAGAACGATTTGGCATCACTTGTTCGTCTTTAAATCTTGGTGGTGGATTTGCGGCATATTATACGCAGGCTGACCATCCAATTCCTTTACAGGATGTTTGTAAGACGATTTTAGACACCTGCAAGGCGCAGAAAGAAGCTTGTGGTTTATCATTCCATAAGGTGATGATTGAACCAGGCAGAAGTATTGTGGCAGAAGCTGGTTCTACATTATATCGTATCGGTTATCAGAAACAGACAGAAAACAAAAAATATCTATTTGTGGATGGCGGTATGAGCGATAATATCCGTCCTGCTTTATATCAGGCAGAATATGCCTGTGATATCGCAAATCGTATGAATGAAGAAAAAACGGAAAAAGTGACGGTGGCCGGCAAGTGTTGTGAATCTGGAGATATACTGGTAGAGGATGTCATGCTGCCAGAAGCAAAACAGAATGATTTATTGATCATTTATACAACTGGTGCATATGGCTACAGCATGGCCAGCAACTACAACAAGCTTGGTAAACCTGCCGTTGTCTTTGTAAAAGATGGTGTGGTACGTGTCGTAGTAAAACGTGAAAGCTATCAGGATATGAACGCAATGGATTGTGATGAGGTTGTGAATGTATGAATGTAGTTGAGAAGTATGGAGGAACAAGTGTTGGTACGATTGATCAGATCCTTGCGATTGCTCAGCATGTCAAGGAAATGAAAGAAGCCGGTCACAATATTGTGATCGTTGCCAGCGCAATGGGGAAAACTACAAATAAACTGATTGAAATGACTAAGGCAATCAGTGACAAGGTAAATCAAAGAGAATTGGATTCTTTATTAAGTACAGGTGAACAAAGAACCATTACCTTACTTGCGATGGCAATTGATGCTCTGGGTATCCCTGCAATCTCTTTAACTGGATATCAGTGTGGATTCATTACCAGTCATCATCATGCCCATGCACGCATTAAAGATATAGACATCACCAATTTAAAGAAACATCTGGATGATGGAAAAGTCGTTGTCGTGGCAGGTTTTCAGGGTGCGACAGAAAATGGTGAAATCACAACCCTTGGAAGAGGTGGAAGTGATACAACCGCTGTGGCACTAGCTGCTAAACTTGGCTGGGAATGTCATATATATACAGATGTAAATGGTGTATATACGATTGATCCACGTTTATATCCACATGCAAAACGTTTAAAAGAGATCACTTATAACGAAATGATGCAGATGGCCTGTCTTGGCTCTGGTGTACTGGAAACAAGAAGTGTGGAATTAGCCAGCAAGTATCATGTAAAATTATTTTTAGGCAAGGCCTTAGAGAAAGATAAACGCAAGGGGACATATATTATGGAAACAATAAAGAATTTAGAAGATATGCCGATTACCGGTATCAGTATCAAAGACGACTATGCCATCATGCGTGTGAATGAGCTTCCTAATGATGGAAAATTCCTTGGGGAATTATTTGCGATGATTGCGAAATTAGATATCAATCTGGACACAATTTCCCAGCAGCTGACACATGATGGAAAGGTAAATTTCTCTTTCTATTGTAATAAGCAGCAATCCGATACGATTTTGGAACATTTGGATGAATTACATTCTAAATATCCAATCAGTCGTTTGTTAGGTTTTGTGAAACTGTCTGTGGTTGGTGTTGGTATTTCTACACATAGTGGTATCGCCGCAAAAGTATTGAATACATTAAGTGCACATGGCATCCGTTATTATATGATTACATCCAGTGAAATTTCTATTTCTTTAACGATTGAAGAAAAGGATAAACAAAAAGCCATTCAGGTACTTGGCGAAGCATTTGATTTATAAGAAAGGCTATAAAACAGTATAACTGTTGAAGATAAGTGATTCCAAGAGAACCACGAAAGGAGAAGCAATTATGATTAAGGGTAGTATTGTAGCATTGATTACACCGTTCCACGAAGATGGCAGTGTAAATTTTGAAAAACTTGAGGAATTATTGGAATGGCATGTTGCCAATCACACAGATGGTATTCTAGTATTGGGTACCACTGGTGAAAGTTCTACCATGACACATGAAGAAGATGATGCAGTTGTGGAATTCACATTAAAGGTTATCAACAAGCGTTTGCCAGTCATTGTTGGTGCAGGCAGCAACTGTACACAGACAGCTGTGGAAAAGAGTATAAAATACGAAAAAATGGGCGCAGATTATCTGTTGATTATTTCTCCATACTACAACAAGGCGAATAATCAGGGTATGATTGCACACTTTACTGCCGTTGCGGATGCTGTGAATATTCCAATTATCATGTATAACATTCCTGGAAGAACTGGTGTCGCAATCAGTGAAGATGCTGTGAAAGTATTAAGTAAACATCCGAATATCTGTGGCATCAAGGAAGCTAGTGGAAATATTTCATACGCTACCAACATTGCACGTTATTTAAATGATGATTTCGCAATGTACAGTGGAAATGATGATATGATTACTAGTATGTTATCTTTAGGTGCTAGTGGTGTCATTTCTGTACTTGCCAATGTATTGCCAAAGGAAACACATGATATGGTTATGGACTATCTGAATGGCGATGTTAAAAAATCATTAGAAGCTCAGTTAAAATATCTGGATTTGATTCACGCTTTATTTATTGAAGTCAACCCAATCCCAGTAAAAGAAGCATTGAATATTATGGGCAAAGGCGTTGGCGGTTATCGTCTACCTTTATGTGAAATGAGTGATGCGCATAAAGAAGTACTGGCACAGGCATTGCATGAGGTGGGACTATGAATATCGTAGTTGTCGGCTTTGGTAAAATGGGACAGCTGGTAAAGAAAACAGCAGAGGAGCATGGTCATCAGGTCGTCATGGTAGTGGATATTACCAACTGTCAGGATTTAGATGCTTTACAGGAAAAAGTGGATTGTGTCATTGATTTCTCTCATCCAGATAATCTATCATGGATGATTCCCTATGTGAAAAAAAGTGGTGCTGCCCTGGTTTGTGGTACTACAGGATTAAATGATTTACAGCGTAAACAGATTGAAGATTTAAAAGACAGTAATCGTGTGATCTATTCTGCGAACTATTCTTTTGGTATCGCTGTGTTTAAAGAAGTTCTTTCATTGATTACACCAATGCTGGAAGATGGTTTTGATATCGAAGTGATTGAAAAACATCATAACCAGAAACAGGATGCGCCAAGTGGAACTGCGAAATTATTAGTGGAAACCATGAATCCTGATCATGAATATAAAGAAGTACACGGTCGTAATGGCATGGTTGGAAAACGCCAGAAGGAAATTGGTATCCATGCAGTACGTGGTGGAACTGTTGCTGGTGAACATACCGTTATGTTTTTAGGGGATGATGAAAGTTTTGAAATCACCCATACAGCAACAAGTCGTCAAATCTTTGTGAATGGTGCAATTCGTGCAGCGGAATTTCTGATGAAACAGGAAAATGGCAGCTATACCATGAAAGATCTATTATTCAAAAACTAACAAGCAACCCTTATCATCATAGGTAAGGGTTTTTTATTGGTGTAAACACCACGCTTTACTATATGCATGAATTTCTTTTTGGATCGTTTTCGCAGATTTATTGGCGACGATCCCATTCTGTAAGATCGATACGATATTTGTTTTCAGATATAAATCTTTATAATGAATTGATGGTTTTTCTTTGATGGCTCCCATACTCCATAAACGACTGCCATTCATCGCCTGTATCATTTCTTTATTTAAAGCATCATAGATATGAAAGTCTGAAATATCTTCTTTCTGAAGCAATACCACCCCATCATTATGATCAAGATATGCTTGGATGCCTGCTTTACTGCGTACCATATTCATAAATGCTTTTGCGCAATTAGGATAGGGACAGTCTTTGTTTACCATAAATCCATAGGTATCCGCATAGGGCGAATAGCCCTGTTCATCAAGTGATGGCATTGGTTTGATATGTAACTGCTGACTGGCATAATATGGTTGTTTCTTTATCTCTTGTGAAGGTAACAAGCCACTAAAATAGCCTTGTGTAAAAAAGTTTGTCGCATGATATGGATCATCTTCTAATTGATGTTCATGATAAAAATCTTTCATTTGCTGGATACAGTCTAAAAATGCATCCTCCATAAATATATCCTCCATTGAAACCCCGCTGTCTGGATCATAATGAGAGAGCCATAATGGAAGAATCTGATCAGCATAATGATTATAGTAATACATATGTGGGTTACGATAATTCATAAAATCTGAGATTTCATCTTCTTTGATCGAATATGTATCCAGCATGGGTTGTGCATATACAAACAGCATCCCCTTCCCTTCTATTGGCTGAAAATAATCTTCTAAAGATGTACGTTTTAAACTTGATGGAATATCATAAGCAGAGGTTATATCAAAAGCCAAAGCATATGTACGTTTTGATAATGCATCACAATCATTTACCCATTCGATATCATGATAAAACTGCTGATGGAAGCAATTATCCGGACTTACGATATGAATGGCATCTTTTTGTTCAGGATACAGCGTATTCCATAAAGACACCAGTGCCTTACCATATGCTTTATTCGATACTTCCACCTGCAAAGATGCATGTTTTTCCAATTCCACAGAGGCATCCTTTGATAATGTACAAGAACTTAATGTCATACATAACAGAAGATACCATACGATTTTTTTCATTTTTATCACCTAATGAAAAAGTCTATCAGCGAAAAGGTGTAAAATTTGTAGAAGAATGTGGATTTCCACGGTATAATAAAGGTGATGCTAAAAACTGACGCAAACGACGAAAAGGGGGCATTTTATGAAATATTTACCATTACTCTTACAAAACCTGGAAAAAGAAGCTGAAATTCACGAAAAGGATATCTTTAATTATGCACTTCCCCAGTCCTGGAATTTATTCGGCTACTCCGACACAAGGATTTTAAGAAACAACGAAATACTTGTAAATCCTTATGCATTTTATCATTATTCTTTCCAACATCTGTTTTTTGATGAAAAAGGAAAACTGAAAAAAGCACAGTCACTTGTGAAAAAAGACTGGCTAAAAAAAGCAAACATCTATTCTTTACATATCCGCAGTGCGAGTGCATGGGATCATGACCGTGACGACAATTTAAATGAAAATTTATATGGTCTAAAGGATAATGGAACCTTTTTAAAGGCAATGCTGCTTTTACCATTTTATAAACGTATGGGTATCAATACCATCCTGCTTCATCAGATATTCAGTTTAGGAAAAACGCATACCACACATGATTATTCTAATAAAGAATGTGTTTTGGATTTCCGTTTGATTGACGATCAGCTAAAGGATCCTTTGGTACCACAGTTATCTGCCAAGCAACAGTGTATTGCCTTCATGGAAGCCTGTCATCTATTAGGATTTCATGTGATACTGGAATATTGTCCTGGTAAAATGTCTATCGATAATTTCTACGCAAGAGAGTGTCCAGAATACTTCTATTGGATCAAAGAAGAGGAATATAAAAACTATCATGCGCCAATCTGTCATGCTTTACCACAAAATACACTGCCTTTTTCTTATACTTTAAAGGATTTTTATCGCAGTGAGGATGTAAAGGAGCATATCCAAAAGTTTGTGAAACATGATGATCCTTGTAAGAAAGTATTAGCACCTGCTTTTTCTGATCAAATCAATGCCAATCTTCCTATTGATGAGGATACAACATATTTTCGCTTCTATGAAGATATTCATACACACGCACCTGCTGAGCTGAAAAAAGCCGGTATCCCTTATATGACACAGGATATCATCCGTGCAGATCTGCATCCTGCCAAAAAACCGTTCACAGCACTTTGGGATATTTTAACAGAGAATATCATCTGGTATCAGAATGAATTACAGGTGGATGGTATTTTCCTTGGTAAACCATTTTTGATTCCGGAAAAGCTTCAGAAACAAATGGCTGTACAAGCAAAGAAAAATAAAAAAGGCTTTGTGATGATTGCGGAAGATACCATTCATGAAAATGGTGCCTTATGGAAACGTAAAGGATATGATGCTATATCTGGAAACAGTGCTTATGAAGAAACCCAGATTGAACAATATCGCTTCCATAACTTTGCTTATCAGTTAAAAGGCTGCGTATGTCCAATGTTTGCTGCCAGTGAATTTTATGATTCCAGAAGAAGCAGCTGTTTAGAAAATGGCAAGACGTTGACAAATATGTTAAGTATCATGAATATGTTTTTACCAAATGGCATTCCAATGTATATGAATGGTGTGGAAAGCTATGAGGTACAGCCACTGCAGCTTAGTGAATACGGGGATCAAAAGTATTTGTACTCCCTTCCTAAATCAGATACCCGTTATCTGAAGCAGGCATATATTGATCGTTATTATTATAACTATCTTGCTCATGATTTAAATACATTGCCTACATTAATGGAGCACGCTAATCACATCCGTGAGGAGTATATAGAAGAAATCCATACACCACAGGCATGTATCCCTGTATGGTTTGATACACCAAGAGATGCTGGTATCGGCTTTACTTATGTAAAGGAAGATAAAGCTTTATTGGTGGTATGTAATACTAATGTACATCAAAGTGTTCATTTGCATATCCACACGGAGAATTTAATGAGTGAGCTGCCATTTCGTTATCAAAGCATCTTACAGATCTATTCCACAAATGATCCTTATATCCATGATGTATTCATGGATGATTTCCAGAATATCCCTATGGACTTTGCGCCGGGAGAAATTAAGTTTATTGAATTTAAGGCACAATAGTTAGATAAGAAGTGAAACCTCATTCACTTCTTTTTTTCCACAAAAAAAACATAAGGTCAAATGTGACTTTATGTTTTTCATTTCTTTTCTATCTGCATATAATAATCCAATGTAGGATGTTCACTTTTTATCTTTTCACTAAACAACAGATATTTTACACTTCCTGGTGTATAACCATTTTTATCTGCCCATTTTGTTTCCATGTAGCGCTCTGTAGAAGTAATCGCCTTTCTCCAGAAACGACCAAAAGCCGGCTCAACTTCCGCAGTCGCAAAATCGCCTTCCACAACCACCAGCTTTTCCAGATCAGGGTGATATTCCATTCTTCCAACAAACAGCTGAAATTCTCCTTCATCCTGATAAAAATCTTTGATCAACGCAACATAGGGAAGAACTGTATCACATTTACTGACACGTCTGATACGGTCAATCAATTCAAGCATGTCTTTCTTTGCTTCTTTTTCATTGGAAATTGTACTAAAGCCATAGAACATCTGTTCCTCTTTAAACTTCGTCTTAACTTCTTTCATATGGATACCCCTGTCAATTATGCATATTCATAACAGGTCTTTTGTATGGATTTAAAAGATTGCTTATGCCCTCCATCGCAATTTTTTTCATACCATGAAAGATCTGCATGAATCAGACAATCTATATTGCCCTTACCTTATCATGATACCATATTTTCTAAGCGCTAGGTATCTTTTTTTTACATACACAAACGAATTTTCTTTTTTTATATTTTCTTTTCCGATATAATAGATACGGTGATATTATGTACAGATTAAAAGAAGATCATATGGAAGAGCTAGATATCAAAAAAAGCCGCTTCCTGTGCTATTTACATAAAAGTTTTTGTGAAGAAGACGCAAAAGCGTTTATCTTAAAAATCAAGAAGGAACATCCCAATGCGACACATCATTGTTATGCCTTTGTGATTGGTGAACATAATGAATTACAACGAAGCAATGATGATGGGGAACCTTCTGGTACTGCCGGTGTACCCATGCTGGAATGTTTAATGCATTCTCAGATGCAGGATATCACAGCGGTTGTTGTTCGCTATTTTGGCGGTATTAAATTGGGTGCTGGTGGATTGATTCGGGCATATTCTAAAAGTGTATCCAATGCCCTGCAGCACGCTGTTATCACAAAAAAAGAAAATATGAAGAAATATTCTCTCACATTTTCTTATGACCTGATTGGAAAACTTGACCATTACCTGCGTATAAATCATATTATCATATTAGATAAGGTATATGATGAACAGGTAACTTATACATTTCTAGTAAAAGATGCAATCGATGAGGATATCAGTGAAATGAGCAATGGTGCTTTCCTTCCTGAATTTATTGAAGATGTTATAATAGATATGGATATCACATTAGAGGAATCATAACGATTCCTTTTTTGTATCTTTGACTTCCATCCAGCTGAAATCATAGCGGTTGTTTGCATCCTGCCATTTCTTAAAAAAATCAAATAAAAACCGCTGGGCTAAGGAACAAGGTTTTACCTCGTGTTTTGCCTCCTCAAAGCTGTACCACTTTGCCTCATCTACTTCCCAATCACTGACATGATCCAGACACTCATCATCAGCCACTACTGTAAAATTGCACATCAGGGTATTGGTATTGGGGAAATATTCACTGCGATTATATCGATAAGCTTTTACCTTCAGACCAATTTCTTCTTCCAGCTCACGAATTAATGTTTCTTCTAAAGATTCCTTTTGATTTACATATCCAGCGACCAGTACATTATGATCTCTGCCATATTGTTTAATTAATAATATTTTATCTTTTTCAGGGTTTAATACCACCATGGAAACAGCTGTACTAAATACAGGAAAACGATATTCTTGGCACTGTTCACAATAAGGTATCCTTCCTTCATGTTCATGTTCTTTTAAAATAAGTGGATGTCCACATGTACTGCAATACTTCATTACATCTACCTCCAATTGCTATTAGTATACGGCAAATCAGGGATGCTACGCAATACTTAACCATATTTTTACATTTCTTCATGAATTTTAGTGCTATACTAACAAAATAAGCATACGATAGTAAAGGAAGGAAGACATGTATGACAACAAACTGGAAAAAAACAATTGCGCAAATGATATTGTTGATAGGGCTCATTAGCTTTGCTTTCTGGTTTGCGCTTAAGGATGATTATCAAGAAGTTCTGCATAATCTAAAAAGCGTATCCCTTGTCTGGATTGGCATTATATTTCTTTTTGGTATTTTATATTATCTTTTACAGGGATATATGTTATATACGATCACAAAGCCATATAAAAAAGATGTAACTTTCAAGGGAGGCTGCTACAACGCTTATATTGCCGCATTCTTTAACGGGGTGACACCTTTGGGTGGTGGACAGGTAGCACAGACTTATGCTTTTCGTAAACTTGCCATTTCTTATCAAGATATCGCAAGTATCTTGTGGAAAGAGTTTTTTCTTTACCAAAGTGTAGTGGTTGGCTTTGCATGTCTTTTGATTATGACACATTTCACTTTTTCTATTCATACCTTTTCTGGTTATTTCCTATTGGTTTTGGCAGGTCTATGCATCAATGCTTCCGTTATATTGATTCTGTGGACCATGTCACATTTTCCTAAATTATATACCTGGATCAGTGAAAAAGTCGTTTCCCTTGGGGAAAAGTTTCATATCATTAAAAAGAAAGAGGAAATCTTAGAAAAGTGGAATCTTCAGGTAGAATATTTCACAAAGGAAATCAAACAGTTAAAAAAAGATAAGCGTCTGATTAAAAAAGGTGTGATCATTGATTTATTAAGACAAATTATTTATTACAGTATCCCTTATCTGGTTGGTATTGGATTAGGCTTGCCTTTAAGTTTTGAGGATATCATGACAATTTTACTATTGTCATGTTTTATTCATATGTTAAATGCTTTAACACCATTACCAGGAGATTCAGGCTGGACAGAAAGTGCCTTTATACTAATATTCAGCGTACCTTTTGGAAAGATATATGCCAGCAGTATCATGATCTTATGGCGATTTGCGACATATTATCTGAATATTTTGATTGGTGGATGTATCTTCTTTATCATAAAAACCAAAAATGCTTAAAAACGGTGAAGCATCATCGAATAGATGATATTCCACCGTTTATTTTAACGAACTTCTTTTGCTAATTTCCATAGTTCACTGAAAGACACAAAACCGATTGCATCGCTTTTTTCTTTCGCAACCTGGCGCTGACGTTTTACATTTCCTTCATGTACAGCATTCAGATTATTTTTATCCATCATGTATTGTACATAAGAGAATTTCTTCAAAAGGAACCAATTCGCAATAAAGGTATTGATACATGCTTCCTTGTTTTCACTGGCCGCAAGCGTTTCCCTTAAAGACGCTTCCTGTTCCTTACCCATCTGATTTGCCAAATCATACATTTCTGCATAACTGTCAAACATTTTAGAATCCAGATTACGCTGAACGATACCTGCTTTACTGTTTTGGAAGAAGAATGAATCAACTGCCTGAAGCATCAGCTCCACGTTTTCCTCATTCATACAGTCTGCGATAATCTCATTACGAGTTCCCTCATATTCATTTTCTGGTTCGCTCATTACATAATACAACGCTTTTGCTTTCACATATTCTTCTTTATCTCCTAATGTCAATATGATTGCCTTTTGGACGTCATCGAATTTCCCATATACTACGTAAGGACATACAATGCTTCCTTTAGGCAATTTGAATGCATCCTTATAACGGATGATTTGATTTGCGATTGCATCTTTATTGATATTTAATCTCAGACCTACACAAATCTTGAGATTACAGTCCTTTTCAAACAGTTTTGATAATAAAGTATAAACTTCCTCTTTGCCCTCTACTGTTTCTATCGTGGAAAGATAATCTTCTAAAAAGCCATTAAATTCACAAATTCCGGTATTCCCTTCTCTAGCATCTTGAACTTCACTCAAAATATCATAAATTGCCATAGTTTTCCTCCTTTCCTTGACGTATGTTTGACATTTGAAGATAAATGGAACTATGTCACTGTTGTATATGAATAGGTTCCCGATGATGAGTGGGAACCATAGCGCTTTCATTTTGTTGTTTTCCTAATTTTATTGTACAACCTTTTGAAAATAATTCAATCTTTATTTCATTTTTTTCACTTTTTCATTGTATTAATGTGCCTGTGCATAGTTATATAAAAGCACATTGATTTCACCCATTACATTTTTCCCTGCTTCTCCAAGAGAAGTATATACAGATACTGCATAAGGATGATCACTCATTACCAGTCCTGCGGCATTCCATGCACTACCATAACAGCCATCCTTTTGCATAATTGGCACATCTAAATAACGCTTCAGACAATCTCCTGGCGCAACTCCATATAATCGCTGTGACAGCTCAGGAAAGCTGTTTAGATGCTGATATAAATATACCAGTGCATCATTCATATAATGTACAGTAATATTGTTGGAATAATATGGCGTTTCATAATTAATGGAGCTATATTTTTTAATTGCTTCACGATAACTTCCCCAGCCACCTATGCCTTTAAACAGAATACGGGATGCTGTGTTGTCAGAGTAAACGATACTATAAAACTGCAGGTCTGCGATAGATATCTTATCTCCGGGTTTCTTTGTATCCCCGATTGGTCCACCTTCTTCAAAATCATCTTTCTCATAAAGCAGCAAATCACTTTGTGATATCTTTCCAGCATTCTCCTGTTCATAATAATACATATTCAAAGGCAATTTATAAGTACTTCCTGCCACCATCCATTGATTACCATTCACAAAATACTCTTCACCTGTCGTAAAACTATGATAACTGATCGCAACCTGTGTGGTAAGACCTCTTTTTTTCATATAATCCTTTAAGATTGCTTCTAAACTCATATTCTTATAATCATAATCAAAGGATACCTTTGATACTACATCTACTTTTGGCGTACTGTCTATCACATTGATAACTTGACACTTCTTTTCTGTATTGCCACTTTGATCTTTTGCACTTACACAAAATTCATGTTCCCCTACAGTAAAGTCCTCTTCTTTCATGTTGAGTGTCACACTTACTTTTGATTTTTCATCTTTTGCGGTATATAGATCTTTAATAGAAAATCCTTTATACAAATCCACTTCCTTTACAGGGAGTGTGATTTTTGGTTTCACATGATCTTCCACATGAAAAATCACTGGATAATCTTTATCTCTGAAATGTAAGGTAACTGTATAGTCTTTGATTTCATCAAACTTGAATAATGAGGAATCAAATTCTTCATCACTTCGTTGTCCTTCAAAATAATAGGAACTGTTGGTTGGCGCTTTTTCATTATAATCTAACGTTACTTCTTTCACTTTTTGTGTAATATCTTCATATACCTGTGTAATATAATAAGCTGCACCAGCACAGCCAACCAATAAAATACTTAAACATAATAAAAGTATAATTTTTATCTTTCTTTTTAATTTTTTCTTTTTCTTCACTGCCATAATCATTTCCCCTTTGATATCTACAATGTAATATTATTTTATCACGTAATGCGACATAATGTATACGTGAATTGTATTTCCGATGTATTTCATAAATTTACCGTTTTTTCCTGATTTTAGGATACTGTTTTTTGATTTTTTCTAATTTTCAATTATTTTTCACGGCTTCTGTTTTGTGTAAGGATTCATATCTGTCAAACGCTCATAAGCATCACTTGTAATTGCGACAACATCACAAAAATAAATACCTTCCGCTTTTAGAATATAAAAGCGATATACAGGCAGACGATATGGTAAAAATGTTCGTATCCGCTTAAGTGTAGGATATAATAAATCATATCCAATGATGTCCTCTTTTGTGAACTCTGTATGATGGAAAAAGTAATAATAATCTCCTTGTAAGAGTTTTTCTTCAGCTTCTTCTTTACTGATCAAAGGCATTGTATCCACTTCTTCAATATTTTTTTGATAAGGAAGCACGATACAGGGATACGCTGCTTCTAATGTATCTATTATTGTGAAATGAATGGCATCTTTACCTTCCGCATATATTGGTGCGTTTTCACTTTTTTGAGTAATCAAAACTTCTAATGCATCAGGTCCTGTTTCAATCACATGATATATAGGTGATGTAATCTTTCTTGTTTGCGCATAAACTGATTGATATTGTTTCGCAAGTTGAAGCATTTTTTCACTATTGCTTATAGTACTTCTTTCTATTTCCTGTTTATATTGGATATGAATGGAGGCATCACGATATACAGAAACATTTTTTTCATCATCTTCTAAGTGATATCTTACATCATAATCATTTGATGATTGAATCTGTCCTTCCATTTGTAGCTGTTCTTTCACAAGCTGCATGCGTTCCTTTAAAACATTATCCTCAAAATCACCAATCTCTGCGGCTTGAAGATCCACATTTTGATATCGATAAACAGGCAATGCTTTGATATCTTCATATGTGTTATCATAAACATCTTTGCGGTTTTTATCAAATAATGAATCGAATATACCACCACCCAGCCAATCATAGCTTTGTGGTGTATAAGTCTTTTTTTCTATCTGTGGAATATTGGGCAGATAAGTGATTGCACCATAAGAAACATGTGGCTTAGGAATTAAAAAGATGATGAGTATTGCGGTAATGATGACGATTCCCACTGGCAGATAAATTTTTTTTCTACGTTTTTTAACTGTCTGATTCGTTTTTACCTGATATTTCAGCTGGGCAATCTGTTGTTCATCTAATTTAAAATGATTCAGATCATCTTTATATTTCTTCATAGATATCACTTCCTTCCAACATCTCTTTTAAACATTTTCTTGCTCGCCTTAACCACGTTAATATCGTTGCTTCTTTCTTTCCCAGAATAGATGCGATTTCTTTTACGCTGTATTCTTCATAATAAAAAAGATAGACAACATCCCGATATTTCTGTGGCAGTTTTTTAACATATGGCAAAACCACAAGGGGTGTGTAGGTTTCCTCTTGTGCATATTGATCCTTTAATTCTACTGTTTTTCTGATACGTTCATGTTTCCAATGATCTTTACATGTATTGATTGCTATGCGTAGTACCCATGCTTTTTCTTTATAAACATTTTCAAATTCTGGTCGTTTTGCGTTCATGATTTTCACAAAACTATCCTGTAAAACATCCTGAGCATCTGCTTCATGCTGCATATGTTGTAGTACGACGCGATAAACCATATTTCCATAGCGATCAATGAAATCATCTATCGTTTCACACAACATTTCCTCCTGTTTATCCATACTTCTTCCATTTCCTTTCATAAATATAACGCTTTGTTTTCATGTATTATTTCAAAATCTTAAGAATCCTATGAAAATTCCTGGTTTACTTCCTTTTGAATCCATTATACAATAGATACATATTATAGAAAAGGTGATGAAAAATGAAGACTGAATTACTATTATCTCTTCTGGAAACAAATGCCCGTTACTCTACAAGAGATTTGGCAGATGTTTTATTAGAAGACGAAGACAGTGTCATTCATACGATGAGTGATCTGGAAAAGAAAAAAATTATTTGTGGATACCACACGATCATTAACTGGGATAAGACAAATAAAGAAAAAGTGATGGCGTTGATTGAAGTAGGAGTCACACCAGAACGTGATTATGGCTATGACAAGATTGCGAAGAATATATACCGTTATCCTGAAGTAGATACTATGTATCTTATGAGTGGAAAAAGTGAATTCATCGTAATTATCTATGGAAAAACGATGCAGGAAGTCAGTAACTTTGTTGGCACAAAATTAGCACCAACACAAAACGTGGTTTCCACATCTACTTTCTTCGTATTAAAAGAATATAAAGTAAACGGCGTTATTTTTGACGAAGAAGAAAAACATAACGAAAGATTGGTTGTGACGCCATAATGTATGAAAAATTTCTAAGTGAAAAAGTACAGACGATTCGCCCCAGTGGCATCCGTAAGTTCTTCGATTTAGCTTCTCAAATGGAAGGAGTTATCTCTTTAGGTGTTGGTGAACCTGATTTTGATACTCCCTGGCATATTCGTGAAGCCGCAATCTATTCCATTGAAGAAGGCAGAACGCACTATACTGCAAATCAGGGATTATTAGAACTGCGAGAAGAAATCGTATCCTATGCAAAACGCCGTTTTAATCTGGATTATGATCCAAATGATAATGTCATTGTGACTGTTGGTGGCAGTGAAGCAATTGATATCGCCATGCGTGCACTTGTTAATCCAGGAGATGAAGTTATCTTAATGGAGCCATGTTATGTCGCATATACACCAAGTGTAGAATTATGTGGCGCAAAACCTGTGCATATCAAATTGGAGCATAAAGATGAATTTAAATTAACACCAGAAAAACTGGAAGCTGCCATTACTCCAAAAAGCAAGGTTATGCTGTTGAATTATCCTAGCAATCCTACTGGTGGTGTCATGACGAAAGAAGATTATGAAAAGCTTGTGCCAATCATCAAGAAACATGAATTAATCGTCATCAGTGATGAAATTTATGCTGAATTAACATATGATGGAGAGTTCTGTTCACTTGCGAACTTTGAGGAAATCAAAGATCAGGTCATTGTTATCAACGGTTTCTCAAAAGCCTTTGCGATGACTGGCTGGCGTTTAGGTTATACTCTTGCCAACAAAGAATTCACTGCTGCTATGAATAAAATCCATCAGTACATTATTATGTCTGCCCCTACTGCTGCACAATATGGTGCGATTGAGGCACTTCATAATGGTGATATTCATGTTGCGGAAATGAAAGAAGCCTATGAATCAAGAAGAAACTTTATCACAAAAGGCTTTAATCGTATTGGCTTGCCAACACATCTGCCTCATGGTGCTTTCTATATCTTCCCAGATATTCGCTCTACCGGTTTAACAAGTGATGAATTCTGTGAAAAATTATTGGCAGAAGAAAAAGTAGCTTGTGTCCCAGGCACAGCCTTTGGTGATGCTGGTGAAGGCTTTGTCCGTGTATCTTATGCGTATAGCATTGAGCATATCAAAGAAGCAATCGAAAGAATCGATCACTTCATGCGTAATTATCGCTAATATTCAGGGTATATCGTATATTCGATATACCTTTTTCTTTGTCTTTTGCATATTTTATGTACATGAAAATTGTTTTGATGCAAGAAATATGTACATAAAAGTTGCAACATGTGCTATGAATATAGCCAGTGGCAGCCTACTGAAAGTAGCAATAGCTGCGTCAACTTCATTCGATTGGATATGTAAAAATAGTCCCTGATAGTATCTATAAGATATATCTTTAGCCCCTAAAAATTATATATTATGTGGAGGAATGCCTGCATTTATAAAGGATAATGTAACATACAAGACTTCATAAAAGTAAGAGAACGGCAACAGCAAAGCATGAAAGATTATTATGAGGATATAGCAAAATATTTTTCTATATATAATATCAGTACACAAGGGTGTATCAAACAACTTTATATGCTCATGTTCCTTTCGATATAATATTTACGCAAACATTTTATGACATGTGCAAAGCAAAACGAGAAGAATCTTATGATCATGATTCCTCTCGTTTGTTTTTTCTTTTCCATTTACGCAATAGTTCCTTCATACTAGATATATACACTCTGAGCAATCCATCTTGATCTGCAGAGCTTCTTACAAAAATATATAGCACATGCAGTACCATAATCAATCCCACAATCGGCAGCCAGTCTTTATCACAAAACAGTAAAAAGCATCCCATCATAAATTCCATAAAATATTTAGATGTGAATTGTTTATTATCTTCCTGCATTGTGATTTTGACACTATCCTGAAATTCGTATTCCTCCTTCAATTCTTGATCCATTCGGGCATAGGTTGAACATGTTTCATCTTTTTGATTATATACAGCTTTGATATACGCCTTTTGTATACGACATAGTGCCATTCGTTTATCAATTTCATTAAAATGGTCTTGAAAGATTTCTTCATCATGCTCCTTCTTTAAGATATTTTCGATTTCAGAAATAGAAAAGTCTAGTTGCCGCAATACTTTGATTTTCCATAAAATCAATAATTGATCTTCACGATATTCACGATAGCCGTTATCATTGCGCAAAACTTCAATCAATCCCTTTTCTTCATAATATAATAACGCTTTTTTTGTGATACCTGTTTCTTTGATTACTTCATGAAATAACATAAATTACACCTTCTAACCATAACTTACAAATCTGTTATGAAACTGTAAGTTCAATCACACGCAGTTTTTTTCTACTTTGATTATACTATAGATGTCAATGATAGGAGGGATACATGATGGCAAAATTCTTACAAAGCGCTAAAGCAATCTTCTGTATCGTATGTTTAGGATACGACGAATCTGCATTCATGTAATTATTTAATTGACACGCGTTCTATCACCTTTTTCTGGGTATAAACAAAGTAAAGAAAATAGATGATACACAAGCACGCACATAATCCAAATACAGGCTGTCCTTGATCAATCGCAAGCAACATGAAAAATAATGCGATACATAAGGGGTAGCCTTTTTGTTTTAGACTGACATCAATAATCGCAACCCATATCCAGTAATTCTTTCCTTTCCATGGAAAATGTTGAAATATATATTGTAATACTTTATCTATCCGCTGTTGCTGTTTTTGTTTTTTCCTTTCCATTGCAGTTGCCTGTTTTCCACAAAATAATCTTTCCACCATAAGTTCACGATGCTGTTTCATAATCATAAGATAAGGCAGATGCCAAAATAGTCTTAATAAAAACAGTAAACAGATGCATAAGATAATGAACTGATATTTGGTTATAAAAGATATCCAGTTACCAATATTTAAAATACAAAACATCAAAAATATTGGCATTAATTCTCTTAATGGATTTACGATATTTACACTGATTCCTTCCCCAAAATAACCACTTTTTGTCGCAAAGGTAGTGTAAAAAAATGACACATAATAAACAATTTGTAAAACAAGCATAAAGCTTATAAAGGAAAGCGAAATCGTTGAAGATAATATATAATATATCAACTGTGATAATAAGAATGGTATCAGTTGTGCTATAAAAGCAAGTGGCAGAAGCCCTGCGACATACTTTCGTATTTGGATTGGAAATGCTAATAATGTTTTCCATCGTCCTTTGGTTTCGTGATGTGCCATAATCCGGTAAAACAGAAATAATAAAGCAAATGCCGGAAAAGCAGATATCGACATCATTAGCTGTTCATGTGTCATTGGCTCTAAGATTCCTACAACGATTGTTAAGGAATCTTCATTATAAGTACCAAACGCATAAAGAAACGCTAGAATCATCACAATTGCAAGATATTTCCAGTCTTGATCTTTACAAATCATTTTCCATCTCATAAAACATCACCTTTGAAATATGCATGTAATTGATTTTTATCTTTTGTATCTATTGCTATACCTTTTTCATTTAATAAAATCAGGCGGTCCGCTAATGGCTCTAATTGATCAATCGTATGAGTGGTTAATAAAAAAGTTGTATGTTCTTTCATTTCTTGCAAAAGTTCAATCAAGTTAATAACACTTTTAGAATCGATTGCCACAAAAGGTTCATCCATCACAATCATATCTGCACCACTTAATAAAATCATCGCAATCCCTGCCTTTTGTTTTTGCCCAGAACTGCATTTATTTACACGTTGATTTAAATAGTCTATTGACAAGGCTTGTAATACTTTTTGAACAAACGGACTCTGTAAATCGAAATCCTGATGATGAAAACAGCGATAGAAATATCGTAAGTTATCTAGTACACTTAATTGTTCTATCAAAGGAGAATCAAAAGGCAAATAACCTATATGTATACCATTTCGCTCAACACTTCCTTCATATGGCAAAAGACTGCCACATAATAGGTTTAATAGTGTACTTTTACCACTGCCATTTCTTCCTGCCAATAGCACACAACCTTCTTCTCCTATTTCTAAGGAAAAGTCATGCAATACATCCACCTCATCATATGCAAATGATAGATGTTCAATTTTTATAGAATTCATTTGAATGCCTCCTGTCTATGTGATGAATTATATGCTCTACCCTAAGGGGAAAGTCAATATTTCTTAAGAATTTTTTACAAAAAAATTAAAAGGACAGCTTTGTACTGTCCTCAAATAATTGATTATGGAGCGCATTGGAGCGCATTGGAGCGCATCGGAGCGTATTTGGAGCGCATTGGAGCGCATTTGGAGCGTATTGGAGCGCATTGGAGCATATTGGAGCATATCGGAGCGTACTTGGAGCGCATTGGTTTATATCAAAATAATAACAATCATATTTTTCGAAATAATTTGGATGCATAATCACTAATATAATATATATTTCAATAGTAAAGATAATTAAAATATCATTTTTTTACATAATGAACTGATTTACCTTTACCGATCATATTAATTACATTTTCTTCTCTCATTCTTTTAGTATAAGAATATGATTGTTTTCTAGTGCATCTACATAGCTCTCTGATAGTTTCATTATTAATGCTGCCATTAATCTCTAAATATTCTAAAATCATATTTTTTGCTTTTATATATGTTGCAGTTAGATCTTGTGTATATTGTATATCAGATTTTACCTCATGATAAACCTTTGCAGTTAACATATAGATTCTTCCTGATAATTCAATTAAAGATAATCGCTCTAACTTTGATAAAACATGCTTAGCATCATCCGACTTTAATTGCGTTAAATCAGCAGCCTCTGAAAGAGATATTGTTTTATTTTCAAATAAATACCTTAAAACCATTAGTTCAGGCAATGTAAATAAATTATTATTTTTATCCTGGGTTTCTGCGATAAATTTCACAAAGCCTTCATCTTCAATAGAACTGTATAATGTTAGTTTGATTGCATCTTTATATGCTGTATACTCTGGATATGGTTTCCCCATTGAAACCATTTCTTTAAATATAATATCAATTCCCTGACCTGTTCTTTGAACATATCTTAATCTTTGTAATGTCTCAGCAATTAATTTATTTCTTGGTACTGATGGATGTGTGATAATATTTTTTTCATTGATATCCGCCATAAAACCGCCTGGACTTTCAATAATCAATTGATCAGAATAATGTTTTACATATATGGATCCCGGACTATCGTAGCGACGATGTGTATACGCGTTTAAAAGTGCTTCTTGAAAAACCTTTTCAGAAAAATCATAGATTTCAAGTCTAAACAATCCAACCTGGATATTGACTAGATGATTATAATCCTGGATTTTTTCTGTTAAACGATCTAGCACAGAAATAATAGGTAATTTCAAATCTATACGATTATCATATTCTTCTCTGTTATCATCACTATAATGTAAATAAATACATTCTGCTTGAGGCATATATTTATGAATAGAAGCTTCTTTCCCTACAAAAAGCAATCCTGCTACCGTAAGCTTATCGCCCGTTTTTGTTTCCTTAACCAAAGAAAGATCTTTCAAAAAAGACATATCATCTAATTCTATTAATGTTGATTGTTTATCTCTTACTTTCAATTTTTCTTTTAGTTTATAAACCTCCAGCAAATTGATATCCTCCTCTGAGGTACATTCTAATATCTGTGCGGAATAATCAATATCTTCCACAATTTCGTCTTTCATATTTTCTGGAGTATATGGTTTAGAGTTTTTTCCTAATCGTTTATAATATTCCCCAGAAGATGTTCCACAAAGCCGTTTACTTTTTTCCACATATATCACGATAACATCTTTTCCATCAATTGTGACTGCTTCTGCTTTAGTGAACAAGTTTGGCACAGTTCTATCATAAATACTTTCTATAATATTTTGGATATCGTATTTTGTACAACCCGTAATACGCTGATCATCCTCAACTCCAAGAAGTAAATAACCACCTTCTGAGTTTGCTAATGCCACTACTTCTTTTACGCATAACTTAATAAGATTCTTGAAATTCGGAGTTTCCACCCAAGATTTAAATTCAACATTAATCTTTTCACCATGATTTATCAAATCTTGTAATTCGCTTTTATCCATTTTTATCACTCCTCTTAACTTGTTTATTATATCAAATTTTATATCAATTTGACGATAAACTATCAATATTTAATTAAAATATTATGATTCGAATATGATAATGTCTTAATGAAACCAAATTGATTTTGTCTTTAAAA
>ENA-OWPJ01000307-OWPJ01000307.1-human-gut-metagenome-genome-assembly--contig:-NODE-307-length-58482-cov-13.0766_pt1 | contig 58482 bp, 58 predicted proteins | sample MGYA00248264_ERZ651846 | MGnify/ENA primary metagenome ERZ651846 (study PRJEB26924, sample SAMEA4378271) | human gut metagenome | biome: human gut; feature: human-associated habitat; material: faeces...
TTGCGGACAAACGGTTTTCAAGACCGCCTCGTTATGACCACTTCGATACCTCTCCTCAAACGTGCTTTTCAATAATACCAAAAAGTTTTTTGTTTGTCAAGCGGTTTTTCAATTTTTGTCATTTTTTCTGTCGGAGCTGTTTTCCAGTCCTTCAGTGACATGCGACTTTAAGAGTTTACCACTTGTTTCTCATTCTGTCAAGCCCGTTTCCGTATTTTATTTGTATTAAGTTTCGGTATTATCAGTTCAGCCAAGCGAAGATTCAGACGAAAAAATGTCGAAAGCTTGTTTTCATATGATTTTCCTGCCTGAATCTTCATAGGACAGACGCCAAACGCTTCTCCTGCGTAAATCCTTCGCAAACTGCCATCCCCATTTCATTACTCAATCGGCGCCTGGTAAAATCCCCCAAAGAAGTTCTCTGTCTTCACCATATTAATAATTACATGAGGATCCTGCTGTCGCATCAGATGAACAATATCAGAAACTTCATAGGAGGAAACCACTGTATGAAGCAAATTCATTTTCGGCTGTATCCCCCAATAGCATCTACACAGGAAATCCCGTGACGATAGCTTCTAATATATGCTTTCATTATTTCCTCTGCATGAGCTGTGGTAATCTGCAGAGTCACTCTTTCATAGCGGTGATGGAAGGCAGAAATCGTCTTGGTGGAAATAAACTGAAACAAAATAGAATATCCTGCATACAGCCATCCGAACATATAGCCAAAAATACAGAGAATCACCACATTTCCTGCAAACACATACGCCCAGATGGAGCTGCCAGTTTTATTAGATACATAAAGGGCAATAAAATCCGTTCCGCCTGTCGATGCATTTCCTCTTAAAGCAATGGCAATACACAGTCCGTAAAGAAATCCGCCGAAAATTACATTCAGCATCACATCGCCAAATAAAGGCTGAGAATTGCCACCGGAATATTTAATACCAGCATACCCAGAGAAGTAGAAAAACTTCCTCCATACATCAGCGGCCCTACCGGCCCGCCGCCACACTTTCTATTATTTTTCTTACCAGTTCTGCTGACACAACATCATAACAAAGTTCCTGTTCTCCTGACGCAATGCTGTAGGATACGCCGTTTTGCTCTGTTGTCGGATCCTCCAGCCAGTCTTTACAGGAGCTGTGTACCTGACTCAGACCTGTTTTCTCCAGCAGTTCTCTTGCATTCGAGGCATTGACACCGCTTCCTGCCAGAAACTTAATTCTGCTGCCAAACTCCTGCTGCAGCTTTTTCAGCAGCTCTGCTCCCTCCATGGCCTTCGGTTTTAAACCACTAGTCAGAATCCGGTCAATCCCCATGGAAATCAACTGTTCTGTTGCTGCAAAAGGATCTGCGCTGCAGTCAAAGGCTCTGTGGAACACAGCCTCCCTGCCCATAGATTTAATCAAATCTGTCATCCGCCTCATCTTTTCCTGATCCAGAGACGCATCCTCTCTCAAACATCCAAAGGCGATCCCATCTGCGCCATTTTCCAGAAGTTCCTTGCACTCTGCCTCCATTACCTCAAAATCCTCAGGAGAATAACAGAATCCCGCTCCCCTGGGACGTACCATGGTAATTACCTTCAGCTTTGGAAAATCTCTTTTCACCATCCGCAGAGTGGCCGTTGTCGGTGTCAATCCCCCCAGCATCAGGGCACTGTTTAATTCAATTCGCTCTGCCCCTCCAAGAGCCGCCTGCTTTGCATCATAATAGCTTCCACAGCAAATCTCTACTATGGGTCTCATATACTGCTCCTCACTTTCTTCCGTTCTGAGCCGTCTCAATCTGCAGTGATTCCCGACAGCTCATCTTATATTATAGCATTCCCAGATAATAAAGGGCCAGCGCGCCGAAGCACAGCTGATTTCGCAGCTATGTTCCTCCAGCACGCAGTACTTATCTTTGCCATTGATACAGCAGGCCCGTTTCCTAACAATTAGGAAACGGGCCTACATTCTTTTCTGCCTTTATATTAGTGCTTTTTTATTTTTCCTCTTCTTCCTTTTCTCGCCTTTTGACGCTACAGACACTGCTCAATCAATTTGCAAATTCCGCAGCAACAGTTGCCTCAGCCTGTCAGTCTGCCAAAAACTACAGTTTCTCTCCGCCTCTGCGGGCTGACAAAAGCGCCTCCGCAAGAATCAGATCCTCCGGCGTTGTTACTTTAAGATTCTCATAGCTTCCGTAAATCATTCTGACCCTCACTCCGCCGCATCGCTCCACTACCATAGCGTCATCAGTAACCCCCTGCTGCAGAGCTTCCGCTTCCATAAGCTGATCATAAGCGCCTCTTACCAGTTCATAGGAAAATGCCTGCGGCGTCTGAACCTGCCACAGCCTGGATCGCTCCGGCGTTCCAGACGCAAAGCCTTCCTCATCCACAATGCGAATGGTATCCTTCACAGGCATAGCTGCCACACAGGCGGAAAATTCCTGCGCTCCTGCCACAGCCCGTTCAATTATCTCTTCTGTTACCAACGGTCTGGCTCCATCATGAATCAGCACATAGCTGCAGTCCTTCAAAGCCTTTAAGCCTTCATACACGGAATGATACCGTTCTTTTCCTCCCGCTGTCACTGTCACCGGCTTTTTCAAATTCATAGATGACAAAATCTCCCGGCGGACATACTCCTCCTCACCGGCTCCTGTCACCAGCACAATTTCATCTGCACAGCTGTTTTCAAATACTTCCAGGGCATGGCAGATCAAAGGCCTGCCCCCTAAGCTCATATACTGCTTTTGTATATGGCTCTGCATCCTGCTGCCCCGGCCGCCTGCCAGAATCACAGCTCCGACTTTCCCCTTTTTCATACCGTCAGCCATCCTTTCTGAATGGTTTCCTGGACTATCGCTCTCCCAGCTTCAGATTGGGCACCGCATTCAGATCCCATCCGTGGCGTACTCCTTTTTTATATTCGTAATACGCTGCCACACCTATCATTGCCGCATTGTCTGTGCAGAAAATAGGGGACGGACGGTAAAAACGGATTCCTTCTTTTTTACAGGCCTCTTCCATGGCCGTGCGAAGACCGCTGTTAGAAGCCACCCCGCCGGCGATAGCCAGTTTGTCATATCCATACTCCTTTGCTGCCGCCACACCTCGGCTTACCAAGGCCTCTACCACCGCATTCTGGAAGGATGCAGCCAAATCTGCTACTGGAATCTCCTGCCCTGTCATATGAGCCTTATTGATATAATTCAGCACCGCTGATTTCAGGCCGCTGAAGCTGAAATCGTAGGGAGAGCCCTCCACCTTCGCTCTGGGGAATTCCACTGCATGGGGATTTCCCTCCTTTGCCGCCTTATCCACTTTGGGGCCGCCGGGATATCCCAGTCCCACAGCCCGGGCCACCTTGTCAAAGGCCTCACCCGCAGCATCATCTCTGGTTCGCCCCAGAATTTCAAATTCCCCGTAGTCCTTCACCACCACCAGATGCGTATGTCCTCCCGATACAATCAAACATACAAAGGGCGGCTCCAAATCCGGATGTTCAATATAGTTGGCCGAAACATGGCCTTCGATATGATGTACGCCTACCAACGGCTTCTTTGCCGCCCAGGCAATGGCCTTTGCCTCTGCCACGCCTACTAAAAGTGCTCCTACCAGCCCTGGTCCATAGGTAACTCCAATCGCTGTAATGTCCTCCAGGGTCACTCCTGCATCTGCAAGTGCCTGTTCAATCACCTGATTAATCTTTTCAATATGCTTTCGTGATGCAATCTCCGGAACCACACCGCCGAACTGGGTGTGAAGGGCAATCTGGGAAGAAATCACATTGGATAAAACTTCCCTTCCGTTTTTTACCACCGATGCCGCTGTCTCATCACAGGAGCTCTCGATGGCAAGAATCAACACGTCCTTTTCTTCTGATACTTCCATCCTTCTTCTCTCCGGTTCTCTTTTCTCATCCATCTAAATTTTGCTGCTAATCCTCGTCAAAAACCAATTCCTTGGTCCAGCCGTCTCTGGCCGCCTTCGCCCGGGGAAAAATCCCCCGAACCTTATCCATAAACTCCTCCGGTCTGGTCAGGGAAGGACTATAATGGGTAAGCCACATTTCCTCCGGCTGTGCCTTGTCTGCCAGAGCTGCCGCCTCATACATGGTCATATGCTTATACTCTCTGGCCTTTGCCTCTTTTCCGTCCTCGCCGTACATTCCCTCACAAATAAACAGATCTGCTCCCTCTGCATACTCAGCGATAACAGGAACCGGCCTGGTATCCGTACAGTAGGCCACCTTCAGTCCTCTTCTTGAAGGCCCCAGCACCATATCCGGTGTATAAACCGCTCCGTCCATCTCCACGGTTTCTCCCTTCTGCAGGCGGCTCCATGCCTTCATAGGTACATTCTGTGCCTTCGCCCGTTCCAAATCAAACTTTCCTGCCCGCGGAATGGAAATGGTATATCCATAGCACACCACATTGTGGTTCACCCGGTAAGCATCAATCACATAGGGGCCCAGCTTCAGCTGCTGCCGATTCTCCTGAAGCTCCACAAATCTCAGAGGAAAGGGAAGCTCCGGCGCAATGGTTCTGAGAGCTGTCACTACCCGTTCCAGCCCCTTAGGCCCAACCAGCGTTAATGGTTCTGTCCGTTCCGCATTTCCCATGGTTAAAAGAAGCCCCGGAAGACCGCTGATATGATCTGCATGATAATGAGTAAAGCAAATCACATCAATGGGCTTCGGGCTCCATCCTTTTTCCTTTAAAGCAACCTGAGTTCCTTCTCCGCAGTCAATCAGCAGACTGCTTCCGTCGCATCTGGCCATCATAGCCGTAAGCCAGCGATAAGGAAGCGGCATCATTCCTCCGGTTCCCAGTAAACAAATATCTAACATAAATGTGTGTTCCTCACTTCTTTTAAGCGTAAGCTAACTATAACACACCCGTCAGATGAATTCAACCAGTTCCTCTACATCCGGACGGATCCGAAACTGTCCTGTCATCCGGTCATAGCACTCCTCACACAAATCCCATCGGTGAATCTCTCCGTCCTTTTCTGAAAAATAATCCCAGGAATATTCTGTCGAAAAGGCCCCTTCCCTCAGGATCCCGTCCTCAACCACCAGCTTCCTTCCGCATCCATTGCAGATTACCCGATCCAGCGTCTGATCACTCTTGTACTTTCTCATCCTTATCTTCACCTTTCTTATTATCAGCTGTTTTCTCCTTGATCCGTTTTTCCGCCGCAGGGTTCAGCCCTGCACCGGCAATGCTTCCCAGAGCTGCATCAGCAGCCGCTTTCCGGCGGAAGAATTTCTGTGACAACCTTTTCTTCCGCCGCATAGCGATCCCGCGGAGCATGACGTTTCTATCATAGGATGAACTTTCCATGATAGAAAAAAAAACGAGGCATCCGCCAAGGCGGATACCCCTACATTATAATCGGAAATGTGTGAAGTTTTAAGTGGTAAATCCTGTATATGCCGTCTCACAGCTTCCTTTTCCACATGATTACCGCGTCCTCAGAAGGATTTCTGTAATACCCCTTCCGGACTGCCTCTGCCGTAAAACCATAGGATTCATACAGGTTTCTGGCTGGACGGTTGCTCTCTCTTACCTCCAGCGTGACAGCCGCCGCTTTGTTTTCTACTGCAAAATCTACCATAGCATCCATCAGTTTCCTTGCCACTCCAAGGCGGCGGAAAGGGGGAAGCACAGCAATCCGCTGGATCTCCCCCTCTCCGGCCAGAATCCGAAGATTGCAGTAGCCAAGAATTTGCTCATCCTGTTCGAAAACATAATAAACATCATAAGGACTGTGGATTCCTGCCTCCAAAAGCTTCCAGGACCAGGCTTCCGAAAAACAAACCTTTTCAAGCTCTGCTACCTGTTCCAAATCTCTGGATTCCATTTTGCGAATCATCGATTCTCCTCCTCTGGCGCGTTTCCCTTCCCAGCCTCCGCTCCGGTTCCAGCTTTCTGACCTTCCATTCTCTCTCCGGTCTTTAGGCCTCCGGACGCCATATCGGACTCACCAGTTCCCACGCTGTGTCCTGCAGCCAGCTCCTTTACCTTGCCCTGCCGCTTTGCTTCCTCCAGTTCCCGCTCAGCCTGGGCCTTCCGCAGATAGTCCGGCCTGTGTTCTTTTGCACTTTCCACCTTTCCCGCTTCCAGATAACGTGCTCCCAGAGCCGCTACACTGGCTGCCCTCTGACGGTTGCACTGCGCCGGCGCAAAATCCCAGGAAACTGTCATTTCCTCTTCCAAAAACTTCCGGCACACCGGCATTCCGTCTCCCAGGAAAATAACCCGTTCTCCCATCTCATTCAGTCGCTGAATCAGATCATGAATGTCCATAGCACAGGATTCCATAACAATCTGAAAATCCTTTTCAAACCGGTACAATCCTGTATAAACCTGATTTCTCCGCGCATCCATAACAGGACAAATCAGCCCTGATGCCCCATAAAGATTCCATGCCATCGCATCCAGCGTAGGAACATGAATCAACGGCTTTTTCAGAGCCAGCCCCAGCCCTTTGGCTGTTGCAGAGCCAATTCTCAGCCCGGTAAAGGATCCCGGTCCTCCCGAAACTGCAATGGCATCCACTGAATCCATATCCAGCTCTGTCATAGCTGCAATCTGATCAATCATCGGCAGAAGCGTCTGGGAATGCGTCTTTTTAAAATTTACCGTATACTCTGCCACTGTTACGCCATCCTCTGTCACCGCTACCGATGCTACCAGAGAAGAGCTTTCTATTGCCAGTATTTTCATTTTTCCAGTCCCTCCACTGTAATTTTCCTGTAATCAAAGCCCTGGCTTAAATCCTTCTCAATCCGAATTCGTATCACATGCTCCGGCAGAATTTCCGGAATCAGCTGTGACCACTCAATCAGACAGACTCCCTCTCCGTAGAAGCAATCCTCATAGCCAATCTCGTCCATTTCGCTGACATCACCAATCCGGTACACATCAAAATGATACAAGGGCATCCGTCCCTCTTCATACTGCTGCACAATCGTAAACGTAGGGCTGTTTACCGGCTCCTGAATTCCAAGCCCTTCTGCAAACCCCTGGGTAAAAACGGTTTTCCCCGTTCCCAGATCCCCATCCAGACAATAAACCTGGCCGGGACATGCCTGCCTTCCCAGGCTAAGTCCCAGATCTCGGGTTTCCTCCGGGCTGTTGGTTATGATTTCCATTCTTTCTTTTTCCTCCAATTACTCAATCACTGCCCCAAGCTGCTTTCCAGACCGCCTGTCAGCCTGAAAAACACTTTTTAAGGCACTGCTGCCTAAAAATCTGTCATCAAATTTACTCGTTCAGCCATACATTTATCCGAATCTTCACATGGCGGAACGGTCACATCAGATTCTCCTGCGCTGCCCTTTGGGCAAATGCTTACGAGCCATGTCATAAAAGGCCTCTGCCTGTTCTCCTAACACACGATCGGGCAGCAAATATGCATGAACCCGATCCATATAAAGAACAGTCAGTCCCCAGGCTTTATCCATCCGTCCCATCTGTTCCCAGGAAAATCCTGCCTCCTGTCCATTCTGGCTTACCCAGAGACCTTCTTCGCCAAAGGAAAGAACCATGGGATTCTTTACCGCCGGACTCTTCGCCTGTTTCCTGGCTTTGTTATAAAGCAGCAAAGGCTGCCACACAGTAAACAGAAGCACACATACAATCAGCAGAATCCGATACATCGTTGTCACACTGCTCCATTTTGTCACCAGCAAAAACAGGGCTGCTGCCGTAAACAGAATATTAAAAATCCCCAGCATCCCCCCATTTGCATGGTAAAGAGAAAACATCCACAGTTCCTTGGCGGAAAGCTGTACAGTAAACTCCATGCGCTTTCCTCCCGGTTTCTTTTTCCCGGCTTCCTCTTTCTTTTCTGGAATTTCTGTTTTTTCTTCTTTATTTTTTTCTGCAGTTCCAGTTTCCATTATTTTCCTCTCTTTCTGTTACAGCTTCATAGTCAGAGCAATCCGTTTCTTTGCCATGTCCACACTGAGAACCTTTACTTCCACAATATCGCCCACACTGACCGCTTCCATAGGATGCTTAATATACCGGTCTGTCATCTGGGAAATATGAACCAGCCCGTCCTGGTGAACGCCAATATCCACAAATGCTCCAAAGTCAATGACATTGCGGACCGTTCCCTTCAAAATCATCCCCGGCGTCAGATCCTTCATCTCCAGCACATCGGTTCTGAGCACAGGCCTTGGCATTTCCTCTCTGGGATCTCTTGCTGGCTTTTCAAATTCTTTTACAATATCTCTCAAAGTCAGTTCCCCAATCTCCAGCTCCTCTGCCAGCTTTTTATAATCGGAAATCTTTCGTCCCAGATCCCGCAGTCCCCCTCCTGTAATATCCTCTGGACGGTATCCCAGTCTGACAAGAAGCGCCTGGGCTGCATGGTAGCTTTCCGGATGAACAGAGGTCGTATCCAGAGGATTCTTTCCTCCTGTAATTCTCATAAAACCGGCACACTGTTCAAATGCCTTGGGCCCCAGCTTGGCAACCTTCAGCAGCTGCTTTCTGTCTGTAAATGCACCGTTTTCCTCCCGGTAGGCCACAATATTTTTGGCAATGGTTTTCGTGATTCCTGCAATATATTCCAGAAGAGAAGCAGAAGCTGTATTCAGATCCACGCCGACCCGGTTTACACAGTCCTCCACTACGCCCTGAAGGGCCTCGCTTAAATTCTTCTGGTTCATATCGTGCTGATACTGCCCTACGCCAATGGACTTGGGATCAATTTTTACCAGCTCTGCCAGAGGATCCTGAAGACGTCTTGCAATCGAAGCCGCGCTTCTCTGTCCTACATCAAATTCCGGAAACTCCTCTGTAGCCAGCTTGCTGGCTGAGTAAACAGAGGCCCCTGCCTCATTGACAATCACATACTGCACATGCTCAGGAATCTCCTTCAGCAGCTCCACAATGATCCGCTCTGATTCTCTGGAAGCCGTTCCGTTTCCTACAGAAATCAGGGAAATATGGTATTTTTTGATCATCTGCTTTAAAGTCCGCTTCGATTCCTCCACCTTGTTCTGAGGAGCCGTTGGATAAATCACCGCCGTATCCAGCACCTTTCCCGTAGGATCCACCACAGCCAGCTTGCATCCTGTTCGAAATGCCGGATCCCAGCCAAGCACTACCTGTCCTGCAATCGGCGGCTGCATCAGAAGCTGCTGCAGATTCTTTCCAAAAACCTTAATTGCTCCCGCTTCTGCATTCTCTGTCAGCGCGCTGCGCACTTCCCGCTCAATAGCTGGTCCAATCAGGCGATCATAGCTGTCCCGAATGGTCTCCTGCAGAATCGGAACCGTAAAAGGATTGTTTCGGGTAATCACCTGCTTTTCCAGATACCGGATAACATCCTCCTCCGGCGCCTGGATTTTTACTGTCAGAACTTTCTCCTTTTCTCCCCGGTTTAAGGCCAGAATCCGGTGTCCTGCGCACCGTTTAATCAGCTCCTCGTACTGGTAATACATCTCATATACTGACTGGATCTCCCCATCCTTTGCAGACGAGGCAATCATTCCCCGATCCATGGTAATCTTCCGGATATAGCTGCGGTAATCTGCCTGATCGGAAATCCGCTCTGCGAGAATATCTCTGGCTCCTGCAACAGCCTCCGCCTCTGAGGCAACCTGCTTTTCCTCTGAAACGTATGCCCGTGCCAGCCCTTCTACAGGCTCCTTTATCTGCTGAAGCCAGATCAGATCTGCCAGAGGCTCTAACCCCTTCTCCTTTGCAATCATGGCTCTGGTACGCCGTTTCGGCCGGTAGGGACGGTACAAGTCCTCTACCGCCACCATAGTCATAGCCTCCAGAATCTGTTTTTCCAGCTCCGGGGTCAGCTTTTCCTGCTCCCTGATTGAGGAAATCACCTGCTCCTTTTTCTCTTCCAGATTCCGCAGATATTTCAGCCGTTCATCCAGATTCCGCAGCACCTCATCATTTAGAGATCCTGTAGCCTCTTTCCGGTAACGGGCAATAAAAGGAATGGTATTTCCCTCATCAATCAGGCTCACTGCCGCCTCCGCCTGTTTATATCCAATCTGCAGTTCCTCCTGCAGAACCTTAATAATGTCCATTCTGTCTCCATCCTTGTCTGTTTTTTTCTGTCGGCTCTCTGCAGCCGTCAGGACATGCTACCATTATAATTCATATTGGCCTTATCGGCAAGTTCCACCTTGTCCCTCACAGGATTTCATGGTATTATCTTCTTTAGTCCGCTGATTCTGTGGAGCGCTGCCATCTGGCAGACCAAAAGCACCGCTGTCAGACATTTTATATACACCGGAGGATGATTTATGAATCAACAGCAATCTCAGGAGCGGCCCATTTACGACCGGCTGCCCTTTTTCAGTATTCTCGCAGGTATTCTGGGATTTTTAGCCTGCTGCAATCCGCCCCTACAGCTAATCTGTGGTTCCACAGCCCTGATTTTAGCCTGGCTCTCCAAAAAGGAACAGCCCTTAAAACCTCAGGCCATTGTTGGCATTATTCTGGGCTGCATCTGTATCCTGTTCAGCTTTTTTATTTTCTTTCAGTATATGTGGGCAATGAATATTATGGAAGATCCGGCCAATGCCGGCATAATCAAAGAAATTTACAGACAAACTCAGGAAATGCTGGAAAGCATGGCACCTGCTGCCCAGTAATCCCAGGCAGTCCCCTTTAGAGAGGGACTGCCAGAAGATCGATTCCCCAGCATACAAGCAGCAGATTTTTCGCAATCCAGTTTATCAGAATAATCGCTGTTCCTAAGATCAAAAACAGAGACTTTCTCTTTTTCGAAGCGCGCCTTCTGCGCCCGGAACATACTTTCCCATAAATGGCATCAGCGGCCCACAGGGCCGCTGCAATTACACTATAAAGCACAAAGGGATGATAAATCAGACTGTTTTTCCAATCACCCTGCAGCAGATATTTCACTGCTCTCGTTCCTCCGCATCCGGGACAGTACAGTCCTGTCATCAGATGGAAGAGACACGGCATACGAAACAGGCTGACAAGCAGAGACTTTATGCTCATGATTTTCTCCTTTTACAACTCCGCACGGATCATCTGAAGGATGCCCTTCTTTCCAAAAGCCTGACAAGCGCTGTCAAACTCCACTGCCTTTTCTTTAAAAGCAGCCTCCGTCATTTTCTCTGTTACAAATGCAAACTCGTCCAGACCGTCCAGAACCGTAAGCTCTGCCTTTCCAAAGACCGTTTCTACTCTGCTCCGGTTTTCCTCACAGTTTCCGTCTACACGGACAAAATACCGATAACTGGAAGTATCCATGGGCGCAATGGTCTGACGCTCCTCGCTCCAGCCAATAGCAATATTCATATTCTTATGGCGGACTGCAGCAATGATATCAGCAACAACAGCGCTGGCTGTCGGCAGCTTTCCTGCGCCGCTTCCATAAAACATCGTCGTTCCTACCATATTGCCCTTTACCATGACTCCGTTAAACACATCGCTTACAGAATAAAGCACATGATCCCGTCCAATCATAACCGGAGCAACCCAGGCATGTACCTGCTCCCCGTCTATCCGGCTGGAACCAAACAGTTTCACGGAGGCCCCAAGCTTTTCTGCATACTGAAAATCTACATCTGTAATTCTTGTAATTCCTTCCGTGTAGATATCCTCATAATTGACCTCTTTTCCGGTTGCCATTGCTGTCAGAATCGCAATCTTGCGGCAGGTATCGTGTCCCTCAACATCAGCCTCCGGATTGCGTTCCGCATAGCCCATGTCCTGAGCTTCCTTTAAAGCAGCTTCAAAGGAAACTCCCGCCCGATCCATTCTGGTCAGAATATAATTGGTAGTTCCGTTTAAAATACCGGTTATCTCCTCAATGACCTCTCCCTTCAAACAGCGATAGAGAGGACGGATAATGGGAATTCCGCCGCCTACGCTGGCTTCAAACAGGAAATTTACCTGATGCTCTCTGGCAATCGCCAGAAGCTCCGTGCCATGAGCCGCTACCAGAGCCTTATTAGAAGTGACTACATGCTTTCCCGCCATCAGACAGGCCTTTACAAAGGGATACGCCGGATTCAATCCTCCCATAGCTTCTACCACCACGGAAACATCTGCATCCTGCTCAATCACAGAAAAATCATGAACAATCTTATCCTCCACAAGACTTCCTGGAAAATCTCTCAAATCCAGAACATATTTTAAAGCAACCTCCTCACCGGCTGCCTCCGTAATCTGGACGCTGTTTCTATCCAGAATCTCGGCTACACCGGAACCGATTGTGCCATATCCCATTACCGCTGCATGTATCATATCCATTCCCTCACTTTATATTTTATTTATAACTCCTCTTACTCCCTTGCCAGAATCTTCACATAGTGAATCCCCTGATGCTCCTCAATTTCCTCCACCATCCGCGACACATTTCCCGTGTTGGCTTTTACCTCCACAGAAAGAGTCAGGGTTGCCACTCCATTTACTGGAATACTCTGGTGGATCGTCAGGATATTGGCCTTGTATACCGCCACAACATGAAGCAGATCTGACAAAAGCCCCTGTTCGTCATCCATCTGTACTACAAATGTTACTGTTTTCCCCTTGGTATTATCATAAAATGGGAAAATATCATCCTTATACTTATAAAAAGAACTGCGGCTGATTCCCACACGCTCCGTTGCATCCTGTACCGTCAGAGCACGTTCTGATTCCAATAGCTTTTTGGCTTCCACAACCTTCAGAAGTACTTCTGGAACCGCTTTCTTTTTCACCACAAAATACTTACTTTTTTCCTCTGCCATCCCCGGTCCTTCGCTTCCTGTTTATACTGTAAAACCGCATTTGTTCGTACGGCAAAAACATTTGTATTCACTTCGAAGATATTATCACAAAAAATAACAGGATGCAAGCATTTTTTCTGTTTGCATCCTGTTTTCTTCTTTTTTCACGTTTTCTTGTGTTTTTCAGCCCCTGGAGTCTGCATTTACAACCAATCCTTACGGCCTTTAATCTTCAGCACTGGCCTTTCGATCCGGACATCCCAGACTCAGCCACCGTAAGTAGGCGCTGATAAAGGGATCCAGTCCTCCGTCCAGCACATTAGCCACATTTCCCGTTTCCTCACCGGTACGCAGATCCTTTACCATTGTATACGGCTGCAGCACATAGGAACGGATCTGGTTTCCCCATCCGATCTCCTTTACGTCGCCGCGAATATCAGAAAGCTTCTCTGCATTTTCCTGCTGCTTTAACATATACAGCTTTGCCTTCAGCATCTGCATTGCCTTATCCTTATTCTGGAACTGAGAACGCTCATTCTGGCACTGTACCACAATTCCTGTAGGAATATGAGTAATTCGGATTGCCGAAGAGGTCTTGTTAATATGCTGACCGCCGGCTCCGCTGGAACGATAGGTATCAATCCGCAAATCATCCTGATTGATCTCCACATCCAGATCCTCCTCAATATCCGGCATAACATCACAGGAAACAAAGGAGGTCTGCCGTTTGCCTGCCGCATTAAAGGGCGAAATCCGAACCAGACGATGTACGCCCCGCTCTGATTTCAGATATCCGAAGGCATTCTCCCCGTTAATCTGAATCGTAACAGACTTAATTCCTGCTTCATCTCCGTCCAGATAATCCAGAACCTCTGTTTTAAATCCCATTTTATCTGCCCACCTGCAGTACATCCGGTACAGCATGCTGCACCAGTCACAGGACTCTGTTCCTCCGGCTCCTGCATTCAGACGGAGAATCGCATTGTACTTGTCATATTCTCCGGACAGCAGCGTTTCCAGACGCAGCTTCTCCAGATTCTTCTCAAACTCCTGAAGCATTTCCTCAATTTCCGGAATCAGAGACGGATCATTTTCTTCATATCCCATCTCAATCATCACCTGAATATCCTCGTACTCCTGCTCCAGACCACGGTAAAGCTCAACGGTATCCTTCAGATGCTTCGCCTCCTGAACCAGCTTGGTAGACTTCTCTGCATCATCCCAGAACCCTGGCTCCTCCATGGATTTGTCTAATTCATCGATTCGTCTGACCTTGTTATCCAGGTCAAAGTGAATCCCTCACTTCCACTAATGGTTTTTCAAAGGTCGATAACGTATACTTGAACTGATCTAATTCTACCACTGTGTCACCTTCTTTCATATAATAATCGCCATTTTCAACTTCTTTGACTCAACTATCATATCATCTTATCAGGCTGCCGTCAATCCGGCGCTTAGTTCTATCGGTTTCCCCCAACCACTGAAAAGCCCCCTGAGGCAGCTCCTTCAAAAGGAACTGCCTCAGGGGGTTTTCACTCGCTTTCTATCATTTGCCTCAGACGGGTTAAATTGTAGCCGTTCAGCCTTGCATTAAATTCTCTTCCGTCCGCAACACTGCTTATACTTCTTACCGCTGCCGCAGGGACAGGGATCATTGGGGTAAACCTTCTGCACTTCGCGCTTCTTCGGAGCCCGAAGTGCAGTGTCATCACGATTCGTACCAGTTACTTTCGCAGCCGGCTCTCTCTCAACCTTCTGCTCCACGCGAATGTGGAACAGAATACGAACAGTCTCCTCCGTAATTGCCGCTGTCATAGCCTCAAACATCTCAAAGGCGCTCATCTTATACTCAACAACCGGATCTCTCTGGCCGTAAGCCTGAAGGCCGATACCCTGACGAAGCTGATCCATATCATCAATATGGCTCATCCACTTATTATCAATTACCTTCAAAAGAACTACACGCTCAATCTCACGGATCTGCTCTGCATCCGGGAATTCAGCTTCCTTAGCCTCATACAGCTTAATAGCCTCTTCCTTCAGCATATGCTTCAGTTCATTCTTCTTGGAGACCTCATGGTTTTCCTTTGTAATCGTCTGCAGCGGAATCACAGGAAGCAGCAGGCTGTTTAACTCGCTCAGATCCCACTCATCAGGATTCTGTTCGTCAGAAAGAGACAGATCAACTGCATTTTCCACAATATCCGTAATCATCTTCAGAATTACATCCCGCATATTGTCGCCGTCCAGAACCTTCCGGCGCTCTGCGTAGATAATCTCACGCTGCTCGTTGTTTACCTCATCATACCGCAGCAGGTTCTCACGAATTCCGTAGTTGTTGTTCTCAATCTTCATCTGTGCCTTCTCAATAGCATTGGAAAGCATCTTATGCTCAATCTGCTCGCCGTCCGGCACACCCAGAGCCTCAAACATCTTCATCAGACGCTCAGAGCCGAACAGACGCATCAGATCATCCTCCAGAGAGATGTAGAAACGGGATTCACCCGGATCTCCCTGACGTCCGGAACGTCCGCGCAGCTGATTGTCAATACGCCTGGACTCGTGACGCTCTGTACCAATGATCTTTAAGCCGCCCAGAGCTCTGGACTCCTCATCCAGCTTAATATCCGTACCACGGCCTGCCATATTGGTAGCGATAGTAACTGCTCCGTGAACACCTGCATCTGCTACAATCTCAGCCTCCAGCTCATGATACTTTGCATTCAGAACCTTATGAGGAATGCCCCGCTTCTTTAACATCTTGCTGAGCATCTCAGAGGTTTCAATCGTAATGGTACCAACCAGAACCGGCTGTCCCTTTTCATGGGCAGCAGCCACCTCATCTACAACTGCATTGAATTTCTCCCGTTTGGTCTTATAAACAGCATCCTCATGGTCAATACGGGCAATGGGTCTGTTGGTCGGAATAGCAATCGCATCCATAGCGTAGGTATTGCGGAACTCCTTCTCCTCAGTCAGAGCCGTACCAGTCATACCAGCCTTCTTGTGGAACTTGTTGAAGAAGTTCTGGAAGGTAATCGTAGCCAGAGTCTTGCTCTCCCGACGCACATTTACATGCTCCTTTGCCTCAATCGCCTGATGCAGTCCGTCAGAATAACGACGGCCCGGCATAATACGTCCGGTAAACTCATCAACAATCAGAATCTCATCGTCCTTTACTACATAGTCCTTATCACGGAACATCAGGTTGTTTGCCCGAAGAGCAAGAATAATATTGTGCTGAATCTCCAGATTCTCCGGATCTGCCAGGTTTTCAATATGGAAGAATTCCTCAACCTTGCGGACACCATCCTCTGTCAGGTTTACGACCTTATCCTTTTCATTTACAATAAAGTCTCCTGTTTCCTCAATGTCCTCCCCCATAATGGCGTTCATCTTGGTAAATTCACCGGAAGCCTCACCGCGCACCAGCTGATGAGCCAGCACATCGCAGACCTCGTACAGCTTGGTAGATTTGCCGCTCTGACCGGAAATAATCAGAGGCGTTCTCGCCTCGTCAATCAGTACAGAGTCCACCTCGTCGATAATGGCATATTCCAGATCGCGCAGAACCATCTGTTCCTTATAAATAGCCATGTTATCGCGCAGGTAGTCAAAGCCCAGCTCATTGTTGGTTACATAAGTAATATCACAGTTATATGCTGCTTTACGCTCCTCAGAGGTCATGGGGTTTAAAACCACACCTACTGTCAGACCCAGGAACTCATGGACACGTCCCATCCACTCAGCATCTCGCTTTGCCAGATAGTCGTTTACCGTAACAATATGAACGCCCTTTCCTGTCAGCGCATTCAGATAAGCCGGAGCAGTAGAAACCAGAGTCTTACCTTCACCAGTTCTCATCTCTGCAATACGGCCCTGATGCAGTACAATACCGCCGATCAGCTGTACCGGATAATGCTCCATATTCAAGGTTCTTCTTGCTGCCTCCCGGACAGTCGCAAATGCCTCCGGAAGAATATCGTCCAGAGTTTCCCCATTGGATAAACGCTCTTTAAAAATACGGGTATTGTCCCGCAGCTGTTCATCCGTCATCTCTATCATCTTTGGTCTCAGTGCTTCAATCTTTTCCACAATGGGATAAATCATTTTCAATTCACGCTCACTGTGAGTACCAAATAGCTTTTCTATGAAATTCATAGTCCGTTCTCCTGTTTTCAATCGTTTCTTTGTGTTCTTCCTTCTGTCCGTCCCTTTTACAGGCTCTTCTCTTTCAAGTCAATCTTTTATATTGTAACACCAACCCCTGATTTATTCAAGTTTTCCCTGTCTGTTCATAAAAAATTAACTTTCCATTTACAAATTTCCCCTTTTCTTTCTGCCGTATTCATTCCCTCTGAAAAAACAGATAACATAAAACAAAAATTATGGTAAACCTGTCAAATTGCACAAAAACTATGTTCGATTTTTAACTTATGCACATTATCCACATTGTCCACAACAAAACCTGTGGATATCTTTTTTTATCCACAAGCAACGTTTTTCAGCCAAAATCGACTTATACACCAACTTATCCACATTATCCACATTTTTTATCCACGATTCCCTTTTCTTCAAAAGGGGATTTTTTTCTTTTACATTTTGTATACTTCTCATAAACTTGTTTTTTACAGAAAAAAATACATCCAAAACTCTTGACTTTTTCTGGGTTTCACAGATAGAAATGCAATTTATCATGGACTTCCAAGCTATCCTTTTTTGAGCAAAATTACAAATAATTGTCGGAACATTTTGGTCATTCTGATTGAATTTTTCGAACATGTGTGGTATACTGAAAACATCCCAAAAGAAGGAGCTGATGAGAATGCGTTATACGATTACTGGAAGAAATGTGAATGTGACTCCGGGGCTTCGGGCCGCCATTGAAGAAAAAATTGGAAAGCTGGATCGTTATTTCAATCCGGATACCGAGGTAATTGTGACACTCAGTGTTCAGAAAGACAGACAGAAAATAGAGGTAACCATCCCAGTCAAAGGCAATATTATCCGCGCTGAAGAATCCAGCAGCGATATGTATGTATCCATCGATCTGGTGGAAGAGATTATCGAACGTCAGATGAAAAAATATAAAAACAAACTCATCGACAAGAAACAGTCAGCTCAGGCCTTCTCCGCTCTCTTCCTGAACGAAGAGGTTCCTGCTGATGAAGAGATCCAGATTGTCAAAGCAAAACGCTTTGCCATGAAGCCTATGGATCCGGAAGAAGCCTGTGTACAGATGGAACTTCTGGGCCACAATTTTTACGTATTCCTGAATGCAGAGACAGAACAGGTAAATGTCGTTTATAAGCGAAAGGGCAATACCTACGGACTGATTGAACCAGAGTTTTAATGCAATGATTCAGGGCCGGCTTTTAAGCCGGCCCTGTTTTTTGCCTCGTCTTATGCCTATATCATCTTTTTTAGCCACAAAAATCCTTTCTTTTCCGACAATACTGCCACTGCCCACGCAAAAGCAATCATGGGAATAAAGATAAACAAAGCAATATTCCGTTCTGTCAAAGGAACCGGATTGTAAGGCGCCGTCCAGGAGAACAGATAGAAGAAATAAAAGTGAGAAAAATAAATCCACTCACTCATGCTTCGCATTCTTGGAAACAGCTTCCATGAGGAACAGGAAAGCCCCATAGCCGCCTCTGTCAGAAAATAAGCGGCAGGAGCAGCTGTAAAGACCATATTGGTGTTGCTGCACCGGCTTACTTCCTTATACATCAGATACACAAAAACAAGCCCGAAAACGGCAGCCGCCGGAAATGGCATTCGGGTCTTTTTTTCTGCAAAATGCATTCCCAAAGCAAGATAAAAGCATCCGTAAAAAAGGCCGTTTCGCATGGTCATAAACCTGGGCGCATACCACATAACCCATTCCTGAAATTTCATGGGCATCTTCTGTGTAAAATACCAGTTGTCTCCCAGACATCCAATCATAAACAAAATTCCCGTTGCCACAAGAATCTGCCAGGTCTTCAGACCTGCCTTTTTCATGGCCCACACAATCAGCACTGCTGTAATCAGCGCCGGAAGATACCACAGCTGGGCAATGGTGCTAGAAAAGAAAAAGGACCAGATATAATGTCTGACAAAGTCCCTGATGCTTTCTGTTCCGTGATACCAATTATAAATATCAATCGGCCAGTACAGCACGCACCAGAGCAGATACAGCCTGAAAATGCGCAGGCAGTAGGTAAATACCGTTCCGGTTCCGCTGCCTGTCATCCTGCGGCTTCTTCCCCTGGTGCCTGCTGCCGCGCTTTCTGCCAGTCCGCTGTTTTCCTCTTCCCCACAGTCTGCTGCGCCCCTTCTGCGGCTTCTTCTCTGCTTCCCCGTTCTCTCGGACAGTTCCAATGTCCGGCTCCTTTGGGTCCCTGTCTGGCACTCCGGCACCTTACGAAACAAGAGAAATCCTGCGATAATAAAAAATACCGGCACGGCCAGATTTGACAGCCAGCTGCCTATAAGAAGGCGCCACCGGCTATCTCCTGCATAAAAAACCTGAATCATATGGCGGGCTGCTACTAAAATCGCCAATGCAAATTTCAGAAGATCCAGCCCATAATACATCTTTCTTTTTTCCATATTCTGTGCTCCCACTAATCCAGGAAGGTAACAGCCTTACATGGCGTTCGATAATTGGCCGGTGCAATCAGAATTCCTGTTCTTTCATTGCTGGAGTGGATAACCTGTCCGCCTCCTATGTAAAGAGCTACGTGGTTAATATAGCTGCCGCTGCCGTAAAACAGCAGATCTCCCGGCTGAACAGCTGATATGGAGATCTCTTTTCCATTAGCCGCCTGATCTCTGGAGCTTCTTCCTATCTCAATTCCAAAATTCTTGAAAATACTCTGCGTAAATCCAGAGCAGTCAGCGCCATTTGTCAGACTGGTTCCTCCATAAACATATGGATTGCCCAAAAACTGCTTTGCATAGGCTACAATCGCTGTTCGTGTAGCAGAAGCCACTGCAGCAGATCCTGGACCTCCGCCAGCGAGAACTACAGATGCACTCGGCTTTTCGCCCTGGGAATTTCCTGCGGGCTTTGAACTGCTCTGCGGCTGACTTCCTGGAGCCTGACTGCCAGAACTGCTGCTGGAGCTGCCTCCAGGCGCAGCGCCCTGAATCACTGCCGCCTGAGGCGGATTTGAGCCGGAATCTGTTCCCGTACTACTGCCTGGCTGACTGCTTCCTGGCTTCACATCAGCTGCCGGCTTGGAGTCCTGTCCAGCCTCCGTCTGGCCGGACCCCGTCTGACTGCCGGATACTCCCGGATTTGCCTCGATGATCAGCTGTCCCTCTCCCGGTCTGGCCGCAGCCTGGCCGGAAGTATTTGAAGAATCTGTGCTTTCCTGCTTTGCCTCTACCAGAATCACCTGCTGCAAAGCTGCAATCGCCGCGTCTGCCTCCTGCTTTCTTCTGGCTTCTTCTTCTTTCTTTGCCGTTTCCTCCTCAAGAGAAACAGCCTGATCAAATTCCACCTCTGCCTTACAGTAATCCTTAGATACATATCCTACCAGGTCTGAGTCAATCTCCACCTGAAAAAACTCTCCGGCATCTGCCTTTACCACATAGCGGGCGCCCTGAGACAACAGCGTCAAAGTATTACTGGTCAGGTTCGGCTCCTCCCGCAGGCGGAGACTTTCTGTATTGATGGTAACAAATTCCCGCCCAATAGACTGGGCCAGGGTCTCCGCCTCTGCCCCGGTAATAAAATACTGAGCTTTGATAAATCCATTCACAGTACCAGACTGAATCCGGTACCATTTGCCGCCCTCTCCTTCCACAGTCTCCAAAATCGTAGCAGCACAGTTATTGTAAATCTTTCCTACAATATCACTGTCTGTATTCGCTTCCTTCCGGATATTCACATAATCTGTCACCTGGGAAACTGCAATATTCTCATAATCTGCCGGGGCTGCAACCAGCGTCACCGGATGGACAGACTTTGCCGCATCTGCATACACATGCATTGAAATCGTCCCTGCAAATGCCACACACATACAGCCTGCTGCCAGTGCTTTTACAATCGTTCTCATTGGTTGCCTGCCTCTCTAATGTTCTGTCAGATATCGTTCTGCACTGGTAACTGCATTTGCGCCGTCCGCTACTGCGGTTACAATCTGACGCAGCTGCTTCTTTCTCACATCTCCTGCTGCAAAAACACCTGGAACTCCTGTCTCGCAGGTTTCATCAGCTGCAATATATCCATGATCCAGGGTAAGCAGCTGGGAAAACGGCTGGCTGTTCGGAGTAATTCCAACTGCCACAAACACACCGTCCACCGAAAGCTCGGACTGCTCCTGTGTTTTTACATTCTTCACAGCAAGGGAATTCACTTTTCCATCTCCGCGAATCTCCTCTACTACAGTATCCCAGAGCACAGTCACATTGTCCAGAGCAAACAGCTTTTCCTGAAGAGATCTTGCCCCTCTCAGCTGATCTCTGCGGTGAATCAGATAAACCTGCTCGCACATCCGGGCCAGAAAAATCGCATCTTCAATCGCCACATCTCCGCCGCCTACAACAGCCGTTACCTTCTTCCGGAAAAATGCTCCGTCACAGGTGGCACAGTAGCTGACGCCCATACCGCCGAATTCCTCCTCACCGGGAACTCCCAGCTTGCTGTGCATGGCTCCGGAAGCAATAATTACCGTTTTTGCATAATAGGTATCCTTTTTTCCGATGATTCGCTTCATCACAGCAGAATTTCCAGTTTTCTCTGCCGCACTTTTGGACATCATGGAATCAGAAATTTCACGAAGCTCGGCTGCCTGCAGCTGTTCCTCTCCCTGCTGCTCCTCTGTCTTTACCAGCTCGATCCCCTCTACCTCATCCTCACAGAATACAGCCTCCAGCTGGTCTGCATGCTGACGCAGCTTCATTCCCAGATCAAAACCATTGATCCCGGGAAATCCCGGATAATTGTCTACCTCATAGGTACTCAAAACCTGTCCGCCGCTCATCATTTCTTTTTCAATAACCAGCGTATTTAACCTTGCTCTCTGGGCATAAATTGCCGCTGCCAGTCCTGCCGGTCCAGATCCGATAATAACCAAATCATACTGTTTTTCCATATGTCCGTCTCACCTCTTATAATTCATTTGACATAAAATAACTGCAAAAATAAGTATAACACAAGTTATTTTAAAGATACAGGCTCTTCTTAAAAATGTAAATGAATTGTAACCTTTTTTATGCTATAATACCCATAAAGGAGAGTGATTTTATGGCGAAAAAAGTTGTTCTTGTCACTGGCGCTTCCCGCGGAATCGGAAAAGCCATAGCGGTTAAATTTGCCAAAAAAGGATATAATGTAGTGATCAGCTGTGCTCACAGAGAGGCGGAGCTGATGCAGGCAAAAAAAGAAATTGAAGGCTATCAGGTTTCCTGCCTTGCCTTTCTGGGCGATATGGGAGACATGAGCACCTGCGAAACGATGTTTCAGCAGATTAAAAAACAATTCGGAACTCTGGATGTCCTGGTAAACAATGCAGGAATATCTTATATTGGACTGCTGCAGGATATGACCTCCGATGACTGGGATCGAATTGTCCGAACCAACCTGACCTCTGTATTTAACTGCTGTAAGCTGGCCATTCCCATGATGTTGTCAGCAGAAAAGGGAAAAATCATCAATATTTCTTCTGTCTGGGGTAATGTAGGAGCATCCTGTGAGGTTGCTTACTCTGCCACAAAAGGCGGAATCAACGCTTTCACCAAGGCTCTTGCCAAGGAACTGGCTCCCAGCAATATCCAGGTCAATGCCGTGGCCTGCGGAGCCATTGACACAGAAATGAACCAGTGGCTGGAGGAAGATGAACTGATCCAGCTGGTAGAAGAAATTCCAGCCGGACGGCTGGGCCAGGCAGAAGAGGTTGCCGACTTCGTTTACCATCTGGGTTACAAGGGCACCTATCTGACCAGTCAGATTATCAGTATGGATGGCGGCTGGACATAATTCTCTGATCACAAACCGCGCCGCGGCATCTTCCTGTGCCCGGCGCGGTCGCTTTCCGTATCAGTCCTGTTATCCACAGATTTTCTAAAATTTTCTGATCTCATCCCCAAAATCAGAGGTGTTTTCAATCTTCTTTATCACCACATAATAACTATAGGTATCGCTGGCCTTAACCAGAACACGCTCCCCCACCTTATGCCGCAGAATTGCCTTCCCCAAGGGAGACTCTGTGCTGATCATATTGTGCATGGAATTGCCCCGGATGCTGGTGACCAGCTTGTATACCTCCTCCTCGTCATCATCCTCCATGTAAAGGGTCACCGTATTATTGATTCCCACCTCATCCTCTCTGGATGTATCCGAAATAAGAATGGCATTTTTTAACATATTTTCCAGATAGCGGATCCGGCTTTCATTCTGATTCTTCTCCCGCTTTGCTGCATGGTATTCAAAATTTTCACTGAGATCTCCATGGGCCCGCGCTTCCTTTACTGCCTCTAAACACTCCGGACGAACAACCAGTTTTCTGTGCTCGATTTCCGCCTGAATTTTTTCCACATCTGTTTTGGTCAATTTTTCCCGCATATTTTCCCCTGCCTTTCTCTACTGTCAAAAGCTTTCTCCCGCCTACCTGAATTGCTACGCCAAATCACGAAATTCCTCTCTCCACCAAAAAGCTGCCCCTGCAATAAAAAGAAAGCAGATTACCCATGTCACAGGCTCACAGGCACAGACTGCCGGATAGCCCATTACCGGAACAATCCAGTATCCAAAAATCACCTTTCCAATCAGCTCCAGGCTGCTGCATAAAAGCGGAGCAATTCTGTGCCGCATTCCCTGCAGAGCATTTCTCATAATCACAAGAAAACCCATAGGCGGAAACATAGGAATACTTACACGAATATACAAAGCCGCATTGGCAATCACATCCCTGCTCTGGCTTCCTGTAATCAGCTCCACTGCCGCTGGTGCAAGAAAAACTGCAAAAAACAGAGCAAAAATCCACCAGGCCAGATACATGAAAAAAGCCGCCTTTACTCCTTTGGCAATCCTTCCTCTCTTTCCAGCTCCAAAGTTCTGACTGGCAAAGGTAGCGCAGCTGGAAGACAAAGCTCCGCCCGGCATCATAAACAACTCCACCAGACGCCGTCCACCTACCTGGGCCGCAATATAAACGCTTCCCAGCGCATTGATACTGCTCTGCAGAATCACGCTTCCAATGCTGTAAATCGTACTCATCATCGCCATACTAAGGCCAGTCACAAACATTTCTCCGGAAAGCTCCGGCGCTGCTTTTAAATCCTCCAGTCTAAAACGCATCTGGGCATAATTGCGCACAATATAGACAAAGCCCATTGCTGCGCTGATTCCCTGGGAGATGACTGTCGCTGCCGCCGCGCCCCGCACTCCCATGCCCAAAGGCCCCATAAATAAATAATCCAGTCCCACATTCAATCCGCAGCTGAACATCAGGAAATACAGAGGCGTCATACTGTTTCCCACAGACCGCAAAAGCCCCGCCTCCAGATTATAGGCCATCGTCAGCGGAATTCCTGCCAGGATTACCGTAATATAGCTTAAAGCGCCTTCCATTACAGTATCCGGCGTATTCAAAGCAGACAGCAGCGGACACCGCAGCGCCAGAAAACCTCCCGTCAAAACCACAGCCCAGATGGCAGCCAGCACCACCATCCATCCAGATGCCCGGCGGACTCCCCACTCATCACCTGCGCCGAAAAACCGGCTTACCACCAGAGCAAAGCCTGTATTCAGGCCAAAGGCAAATCCTGTAATTGTGCTGTAAAGCGCTGCTGTCGCACCAATCTGTGCAAGCGCTCCATCTCCCAGCAGATGACCGGCAATGGCAGTGTCTGCCAGATTATAAAACTGCTGAAACAGATTCCCCAGAAAAATCGGAAGAGCAAAAGCAAACAAAAGCTTCGCCGCACTTCCCTCTGTCATATCCATGACCCGTGTATTTCTTACTTTCTGCATCCTTTTACTCCTGGTACATATTTTGCATATCGGGTCAATCACTCCGAACCACAAATCGGGCACCCATTCTCTGTCCCCAACACCATATTATATAAAATAGCAGAAAGATTGCAATACCTTTCTGGCAAACTCCCTTTCTATTTATCTCATTATTTAGGCGTTTGCGAAACGCCACAAGCCGTATAAATATGGCATTTTTTTGTTTCTAAAATAAAATATCTCCTCAAGGTTTATGGTAAAATAGAGTTGTCGAAAAACTATCAACCAATCCACCTAAAGGAGATATATCTATATGATAACATATAAACAGCTCACTTTGGCAGAAATTTTTGAAGATTGCCACAATAAATTCGACAACGACAAATACCAGTTTCTTTCACTTCTTAATGACGCATTTTCAATCCGGATTGCAAACTTGTTTCGCGATTACCTATATCCCATTATTCTGCATATATATTTTTTCCAAACTCAAATGCCTTCTGTAAATAACCGGTTCTCTCGATTTTTGGTTCTCCATTTGTATTACCGCATCCTCCAGCCAATACCATACCTTTATCATGAAAACCAATATAATTTACAATACTGAATCTGTAAAATCCAACGGACTGTTCAAAAGCCCAAAATGTATTAGCGGCTGCTGTCATCAGTAATGCGCTGTCTTTTTCAGGATATTTTTCCACCCTTCCCATAGCAGGATGGGGATCCGACTGGGCAATAGAATAAAACCGCTCAAGGAAAGCTTTTAACCTTGAGGATATAGACCAATAATATAAAGGAGATGCAAATACAATACAGTCTGCCTCCATAATTTTAGGTATCATTTCATTGAAACAATCATTTTGTACACAAGGTTTTCCATACCGGCATGCATTACATCCAAGACATCCGTTCACCTGATGTTTTATAAGTGAAATCACCTCAATCTGGTTTCCAGCCTCCTCTGCTCCCTGTTTGAATTGTTCTACAAGCTGGGCTGTATTTCCATGAGCTCTTCCTCCGCCTTGTACAACAAGTATTTTTTTCATATTTTTATAACCTCATTCCAAGCTGGGTAGCCTCATAAATTGCTTTCTTAGCATCGCCTACCTGACTGCAGTCTCCAATACAATGAACATGGCTGTGATCAGTAATTGCTTCATACAAAGCATTTTCCGGTCTTGATCCAAATGCCAGAACAATTTTGTCAAAACCATTTAGTTTTTCTTCCTCTCCCTGATGTTCACATACAACACCATCTAACAGGATCTTTTTCACCTTTCTTCCCGGCAAAAATTCCACTCCTGATTTTTCCAGACGTGCCAGTAAATTTTCTCTTGGCCGTGCAGGTGCTAAAGGCACCATAGTATCTAACATATCTGTCAAAATCACCTTATTGCCGTATCCAGTCAGAACCTCTGCTGTTTCTGCTCCCACCAGTCCGGCACCAAGAATAATAACCTTCTGTCCTTTGATCATTCTCTTAAATTCCAGAATATCATTTGCTGTACAAACATTTTCTCCCTGAATTCCTTCAATCGGCGGAATCAGTGGATTTGCACCGCAGGCCAGTATAATCTCATCAAACTTTTCTTTCTCCAACATGGCTTTGTCTGCTGCTTTTCCAAAGCATAAGGTTACACCATACTTTTTACAGAATGTTAAATAAGTTCCTATTGTCTTTGCCAACTCCTGCTTCATAGGCGGAACAGATGCTAATCGATACTGTCCTCCCGCCTCATTTTCTTTTTCATATACGATTACCTGATGGCCCCGCTTTCCAAGAATCCATGCAACCTGAAGACCTGCCGGGCCTGCTCCTACCACTGCAATTTTTTTACGCTTGTCTGTCGGCTTAATTTCCCATATTCCTTCTTTTCCACTAAATGGATTAATCATACAGGAAATTCCAAATCCATCTTCAAAGGAATTTACATACAGACAGCGCTGCATACAGCCGGTACAGGTTAAAATCTCATCCAGCCGTCCTTCCTTGATTTTTTCAGGAAGATGGGAATCACAAACAGATTCTCTTCCCAAAGATACAAAGTCCATGGCACCAGAAACGAGGGCACTGGCAATTAAAGCCGGATCGTTCATACGTCCGACTCCAATAACAGGAATCGATACAGATTCTTTGACTCTCTTTACATTTCCAATATTAAATCCGCTTCCTGAATAATAAGAGTGAATTGCAATTCCGTGGGATACATGGATAACATCTGCCCCTGCCTGCTCCAAAAGCATACTCTGAGCCGCAGCATCTTCAATGCTGTTTCCGCCCTCATATCCCTCTTCTCCACTGATTCGGACACTTACCGGAAAATCTTTTCCACAGGCCTCTTTCACAGCTTTTACAATTTCACAGACAATTCTTGCTCTGTTTGAAATAGAGCCCCCATACATATCTGTCCGTTTATTTACTCCCTTTGACAAAAACTGAGCAAGCAAATATCCATGAGCTCCATGAATTTCCACTCCGTCAAATCTAGCCTTCTTAGCTCTGAGTGCTGCATCAACAAACTTTTGTTCCACTTTTTTAATTTCCGGAATGGTTAACTGATGCACTGAAATCATATTCATTTTATCAGGAATGGAAAAGGCCCCCACTGCTTCTAATTTTGTACTTCCCTTTCCCTGCATGCGTCCTGCATGATGAAGCTGGGCAAATATTCTGCTTCCATTCTGATGAACCCGCCCTGTCAGTCTGGAAAGAGAGGAAATAAATTCATCATCATAAATAGCCGCCTGCATGGGATATGCCAGTCCTTCTTCGCTGACACATAAAAATTCTGTAATTAAAAGACCAAAGCCTCCTAAAGCCCGTTCCCCATAATAATTCAATGCCTGCTCTGTAAAACGATGATCTGTACCTGCATAATGACTGTTCATAGCAGGCATAACCAGTCTGTTTTTTAACTCTAAGGAACCAATTTTTCCCGGTTCAAATAACTTCTGATACATACGTTGTTCCTTTCTTTTTCTCTACTCAGCTGCACCATAGACAATTACACTATCTCTAACATGGCATAGGATTTTTCCATTTTCCAGAAAATACTCTGTCATTGCCCGGATAATCCGCTCAAATACACGAACCTTCACATAATAGCTGCTTGTAAAACTATACCACATTCCAGCTTCCCTTACCAGCTCATCTAGACTTACAGATTGACAAGCTGTTAATTTACAAAACTGTTCATAAAAATCATTTAGTATTCGTGAAAAAGACTGTATATTGGTTTCTGCTAAATCTAATAAATTCCTGCAAAGTCCTCCATGTGCTACAATGCAGTATTCAAAAGGAAAGGTTTTCATCCTTTCTAAGGTTTCAAGAGTTCTTGTCCAGTCCAGCATATAAAGGATTTTATTATTCTGAAGCATATTAAGTCCAAATAAACTGTCCGCCAAATAGGCAACCCCGTCCGGTGTCACAAACCCCAGCTGGCTGGCAGCATGTCCCGGAAGTCTTAAAATCTGAAATATTGCCTCATCCACCTGAACTTCTATCTGTTCTGGCAGAATCATTTTATCTCCATGACACATCATTTCCTTATTATAGAGACTGTTATCCTTTCCTGTATAGGAATAAAAAACAGATTTCATTGCTGTCCAGTCCCCAAGAATTTCTGAGTCATAAACAGATAAATATAATTCTGCTCCATATTCTTTCTGAAGAAACGAATTGTTTTCTGTGTGATCAAAATGGGCATGACTGCAAAGCACCGCCCGAATTTCAATGCCGTGCTTTTTTAAGTATTGATCTAATTCTCCTCTTATAGAAAAGGGACCTGAATCCATAAGAATCCATGTTCCTTCTTTTATCTGGTAAAAAGGGATACAGCTGCCCCCACAATGGAGACAGCCTGTATTCCCTAACACATATTCTGTTTGTATCATGATGATTTATGATCTGCTTGCTTTAATCTCTTTAATCAGAGCCGGAATTACCTGTTTCAGATCTCCTACAATACCGTAATCAGCCATGCCGAAAATCGGTGCATCCGGATCTTTATTAATAGCTACAATAATATCAGAGCCGCTCATTCCTGCTACATGCTGGATTGCTCCGGAAATACCACAAGCAATGTACAGCTTCGGTCCTACTGTTTTACCAGTCTGGCCTACTTGATGAACATGTCCAATCCAATCAGAATCGACAGCTGCACGGGAAGCGCCTACAACACCTCCCAGTAAATCTGCCAGTTCTTTTAACGGTTCAAAGCCTTCCGGACCGCCTACGCCTCTTCCCCCTGCTACGATTACATCTGCACTTTCCAGATTTACGTTTTCAGCATTTAACTCCCGGATTACTTCAACTACATGGGTACGGATACGATCTGCAGCAATGTGAATATCCTCATGAATAATCTCTGGCTGATTATCGTCGTTTCTTCCTCCCTTTTTAAATACGCCAGGACGAACAGTACCAATCTGAGGACGATGTTCCGGACACATAATGGTTGCCATCAGGTTTCCGCCAAAAGTCGGTCTGGTCCATGCAATGTTTCCAGTTTCCTCATCATAATCTACTGCAGTACAGTCTGCAGTCAGACCAGTTTTCAGTCGGCAGGACAGTCTCGGTCCCATGTCACGTCCTTCGTTAGTTGCACCAATCATCATGGTGGTCGGACCATATTTTGTTACCAGTGCATATAATGCATCTGCATATGCATCTGTGGTGTAATGCTCATATTCTGGACCGTCTACTACGATAATTTTATCTGCTCCATATGCAGCTGCTTCTTTTACAGCCGGCTCTGTCTGATAACCAATTACTACTGCTGTCAGAGCACCGCCCTGTGCATCAGCCAGTCTTCTTCCCGGATTTAAAAGCTCCAGTCCTACGCTTTTTGCTCTTCCATCCTCACCAGTTTCAATAAATACCCATAAATCTTTGCTTAAAGCTTCCATGCTATTCCTCCATTATATAATGTTCGCAGTATTTAAAAGTTCGAACAGCTTTTTAGCCGACTCTTCGCAGGTTTCCTCTGCAATCTTGATGCCACCCTGTTTCTGAGGTGGAGTAAAGCTCTTCTTTACTTTAGTCGGTGAACCCTTTAAGCCGATTTTTGTAGCATCTACAGTAATGTCATTTACAGTCAGAGTTTCAATTACGGCACGATTTGCAGCCATTTTTGATTTAATTGTTGGGAATCTCGGGTTAAATGACGGCTTGGTAACAGTAATTACACATGGCATCTTCGCTGCCAGAATCTCATAACCTTCTCCAGTTTCACGTTTTACCAGTACTTCGTCATTTTCTACCTTTGCCTCTACAGCATAGGTAATCTGAGGACAATCCATGTGCTCAGCAATTTCCGGACCCACCTGGGCAGTGTCACCATCAATTGCCTGCTTACCGCAGAAAATAAGATCAAATTTTCCATCTTTCTCCTGGATCTTATCGATAGCACATTTCAAGGTATAGCTGGTTGCCAGAGTATCTGCACCACCGAATGCACGGTCACTTACCAGATATGCCCTGTCACCGCCAACTGCCAGACATTCTTTCAATGCTGCTGTTGCCTGCTGCGGTCCCATAGAAAGAAGGGTAATTTTTGTTCCAGGTACAGTATCTTTGATTCTTGCAGCAATCTCCAGTGCATATGCATCAAAAGGATTCACAATGCTGGGTACGCCTGCACGAATCAATGTATTGGTAACCGGATCAATTTTGATTTCTGTAGTATCCGGAACCTGCTTTACACAAACCAATATATTCATTTTCAGCACCTCATCTAATTTTATATTCTCAAATTGTTTTATTATTCTTCACCTTCCGGAGCTTCCCAGTACAGCATAGTTGCCATGCTTCCTACCTGACATACTACGTCATCCTGGTTCACAATCGTATACTGAATATTCAAAATTCCACGATCCGGTTTTGATTTAGAACGTTTTGTTTCCAAAACCTCAACCTCACAGTGAATGGTATCACCGATTTTAATTGCGCCTACAAATTTCCACTCTGTGCTCAGAGCTGCAATTGCAGAACCATCAACTAATCCCATACGTCCCCACAGACCGGTTGCAATACCTGCCCCCAGAAGACCATGAGCAATACGGCTCTTAAATGGAAGACTCTCTGCATAAGTTTTGTCAGTATGAATCGGGTTGTTATCTCCGGTAATACCTGCAAACAGAACTACGTCTGTCTCTGTTACAGTTCTTGATAATGTAGTAAATTTATCGCCTACGTTAAATTCGCTTAAATAAAGATATGAACGTTTCATCCGTCATTCCTCCTGAATCTATAAAATTTTGAATCTGAATACTAATGTTATTAATACTCTTTCAGAACAGCTCTTCCAACTACCATACGGCAGATTTCAGAAGTACCCTCACCAATGGTCAGCAGTTTTGCATCACGGTACATACGCTCAACCTGGTAATCATCACATAAGCCATAACCACCCATGATCTGAAGACCCATATCACAAATCCGAACACACATTTCAGAACAGAACATCTTGGTCATAGTTGCCTCTGTGCTGTATGGAACGCCAGCATCAATCATTCTTGCAGTGTTGTATAGCATTGCTCTTGCTACTTCAATTTCAGTAGCCATCTCAGCTAACTTAAATGCAATTGCCTGGTTTTCGCAAATCGGTTTACCAAAGGTTACTCTCTCCTTGGAGTATTTTGCTGCTCGCTCCAAAACACCCTGTGCCATACCAACTGCAACTGCAGAAATAGCAACACGTCCGCTGTCTACACATTTCATAAATAACGGGAAACCGCGGTTTAACTCACCTAATAGGTTCTCCTTCGGAATGCGCACATCGGTAAAAGTCAGAGGACAGGAGTAAGAACTGCGGTTACTCATTTTTTCCTCAGGTTTGCCTACTTCTAAGCCAGGTATGCCAGCCGGTACGATAAATACAGAAATACCTCTGCTTCCCTTTGCCTCCATATCAGTCTTTGCTGCTACCAGGAAGGTAGATGCATAAGTACTGTTGGTGATAAATGCCTTTGTACCGTTGATAACCCACTCGTCACCATCTAAAACAGCTTTTGTACGAATCTGTCCAGCATCAGAACCAGACTGCGGCTCAGTTAAGGCAAATGCGCAAAGATCTTCGCCGGTAGCTGCCGGTACTAAGTATTTCTGTTTCTGCTCTTCAGTACCAGCTAACAGAATCGGTGTACTTCCCAGAGATGCATGCGCATCAATAATGGAAGCCAGAGAAGAAGAATGTCGAGCAATCTGCTCCATAACCAGAATATCACTTAAATGATCCATTCCTGCTCCGCCGTACTCTTCCGGAACACAGATTCCTAAAAATCCCATTTCTGCACACTGTTTTACTTCGTCTACCGGGAAAGCATGACGACGATCCAGATCAGTAACAGTTTCTGCCACTACTTCATCAGCGAATTTTTTTGCCAGTTCCTGAATCATTAACTGATCTTCTGTTAATCCATACTTGTTCATAAAAATTACCTCCTGCTATATGTTAACTTATTAGTTTATCTTTTTTCAAACTCTGCCTTTTTTTCAGTTGCCATTTCCTTTAACCGAAAAGTTTGAACTTTTCCAGTTGCAGTTCGTGGCCAGTCGTCCCCATTCATATAAATGAAATATCTTGGAACCTGAAATTTTGCTAGATGCATCCGGCTGTATTCCTCTGCCAGCAGTCTGTTCTCAGCTGTATCTTCCCTTAACTGAAGAAATGCCATGCCAATATGTCCATGTTTTTCATCAGGAACTCCTACAACCTCCACACTCTGTATCTGAGGACAATTGCCCAGTACATCTTCTAAAAACTTTGGAGAAACATTTTCTCCATTAATTTTATACATGTCATCAATTCGTCCGGCCATAACCAGATATCCATCTTTATCGAAATATCCGCTGTCTCCTGTTTTAAACCAGCCGTCAGCGGTAAATACCCGCTTATTTGCTTCCGGACGATTATAATAACCTCGTGTAACTACTAAACCACGGCACCAAAGTTCACCGATTTCTTCTGCTGCACACGGTTTTCCTGTCTTCTGATCTACCACCAGATACTCAATTTCATGGCCGCCTAAAGCAGTTTCACCTGCACAGCCTCCAGGAAGAAGTTTTCCCACCCGGCTGCAAAGAATCTCATCTCCGTCAGAAGGTGATGTCTGCAAAGATGCTCCACATACCTCCGTCATTCCGTATCCAGTAATTACATCATCGACCTCAAAGCTTTCTCGAATTCCCGTCCATACCCATGCAGGACAAATAGATGCTGAACAGTAAACTGCATGAAGTTCAGGAAATTTTCTAGGTTTTTCTTTCAAGAAACGAATCAAGGTTATCATCTGGGATGGAACACTTAAAATATCATTTGCCCGGACTTTTTCCATATAGTCAAGTACCGGTTCTGCGGCAAATTTACCCTGCCGCAGAAAAATTGTTCCACCTGCGATGATTGCAGCCAACAGTCCTTCTACATAACCATATACATGAAATAATGGAAGTGGAACAAAAATACGACGGCCAATTTCAAAGCCTCGGTTAAGGCAGCTTGCGTATGCAGATCTCATTAACATATCATGAGTCAGCATGACTCCTTTTGGTGCCTTCGTACTGCCAGAAGTGTATATAATGTCACACACCTGATCTGCCGCTGTCTCTCCCTTACATGGCAGAAATTCTGTCTGATTTCCTTTTTCCAAAAAATCATTCCACTCTATGTAAGGAATATTAAAACTAAAAGATGCTCCCGGCATAATAACTGCCTTTAAAAGCTGTGTATTTTCACCTGTCAGCTGGATTTTACAGCCTGTTACCAGATAATTGGCATCCGACTGTTTTAAGACAAATTCCAGCTCTCTGGCTGACAATCCTGTGTTTACTGGAACCCGAACTGCTCCGATTGCATTAAGGGCCAGCATAACAAATATCTGCTCCGGGCAATTTTCAATTTGTACTGCTACATGATCTCCCGATTTTACTCCCATAGCCAAAAATCCTTTGGCTACGCAAACAGCCCATAATCTGGTCTCTTCATAAGTAAAACTTTCTCTACTCTCTGCCCCGACAAATTCTCTATCCGGATATCTAGCAGAAGAAACTTCAAAATACTCCCAAATTGTTTTCTTTTCCCATCCGGGATAGAGCCGACTAAGTTCCATTAGCCGGTCCTCTATAAACCCTTTCATATCTCTCTCCTGTATGAAATATTCAAACAGTCGGTCTGTTCGTCTTTATGGTATTGGATACATAATCGAAGCTAGAATAATTGCCTCAATCAATATGATTATCGATCCTACAACAGTAATTGCGAACAGGTGCTTGTAACCTTCTTTATGAGTCAGACCACAGCAAGCCAGAACAGTTACCATAACTCCGTTGTGTGGCAGGGAGTCCAGAGTAATACATGCACAGGATGCAATCTTGTGCAGTATGCCCGGGCTTACACCCATCTCTAAATACTTGGGTGCCAGAGTTTCCAGAGCCAGAGTCAGACCACCAGAACCAGAACCACATGCTGCAGACAGAAGAGAAGTTCCCAGTGAGAAGGAAAGCAACGGAGAACCACCCATACCAGTTGCAATGTTAACAAGAGTAGTATAACCAGCTGTCAGTTTTGCAACACCACCAAAACCAACTACTGCAGAAGTAGCAACAATTGCTCCCATAGCGTCAGAAACACCACAGTTTAAAATCTCAATCTTATTGTCAATCTTCTTCCAGTACAGAATTGCAATTGCAATCCATCCTGCTAATAAGGTCAGAAGTACGTCTACGCCAAAGAACAGCGGAATAACAACCAGTGCTAACGGAATAAATGCGATAACGCCATTGCCATGCTCTTTGCTCTCATACTCTTCCATCATTTTCAGAGTCTGAGCATCAGCACTAAAATGTTCACCTTTCTTTCTTGCAACTCTTTCCTGCCAGATACAGTATGCAGTTGCTAGACCAAAGAAAGATACTGCCAAGATTCCGGAATATAAAGGAAGCACTGCTGCAGAAGTTCCCAGATATTTAACCGGAATGTTGTTTACTACAGATGGTGAACCCGGTCCAATGTTAACAGCTGTAAAAGCACCTGCTGCAACGATAGCCGGAATCAGGTGACGAGGCAGATCTGCCTTTTTAAACATGTTCAGAGCGATTGGGTACATAACGAATACAATTACGTAACAGGATACACCACCGTATGCCAGAACCAGAGTAGTTGCACAAAGTACAATCATGGTATACTTTGTTCCCAGCTTGGATGTCAGCCAGTTTGCCAGATCCTCTGCACCGCCGCCTAACTGCATTGCCTTACCAAAGCTTGCGCCAAGGAAGATCAGCGGCCAGTAACTTTTAATGTAACCTACGAATGCTGCCATGTAGTCATTTGTTAAACAATCATAAACATTCAGACCAGATAACAGAGCCATAAGACCGGTACATAAAATTGCAGAAACTGCAATATTTACACGTTTCCAAATCAAAAATACCAACAGCAAAAGAGGTATTACTATTGCCAAAACACTTAACATATCATTACCCTCCTAAATTCCTCTTATGTACTCATTTTCTTGTTCATAGTCAAGGCTGTCATACACAGCACTGCTGCCAGAATACTGCATACTGCAGCAAACAGGAATGCTCCTGAATAACTTCCACTGGATGTCTGGATTGCGGTAGCAACGTTCGGTCCTACAATAGATGCAATTCCATATCCAGTAAAAATAATACTGTAGTTAATTCCATTGTACTTTGGTCCAAATGTATCGGAACTTAATGCAGAAAATACTGCCAGGGTTCCACCAAAGCACACACCGGCAATTACAATTGCTGCTACGAAACCGCCAAAGCCGGTAACTCTGGAAAGAAATACCATATCAAGAGCACATAACAGCATAACACCGATAACAATCTGATGACGTCCTAATACGTCAGATAATGAGCCTAACACCAGACGTCCGGCGAAGTTCGCTACTGCCATAATTCCTACTAAAAGTGCTGCCTGTGCTGCTGTAATTCCAGCTACTTCCTGTCCAATCTTGGAAGCATGGCCAATCAGCATTAATCCTGCAACAGATGCACAAAGCAAGGTTCCCCAGAGCAAATAACATCTCGGATCCCGAAGCATTTCTCTCCAAGTCTTTCCTTCACTTCCTGTAACAGATGCTGGAGCTTTGTAACCTTCCGGTTTCCAGCCTGGCTCCGGTCCATCAATATACCAGGAGGTTGCTACAGAAATTAAAAGGAAAAATCCTCCTACTAAACGAAATGCTGTCAGAACATTAAATTTTGTTAAAAGGAAGTTTGCAAGAGGTGCTACTATTAAAGAAGCCATTCCGCAGACACCAACTGCCATACCGGAAGCAAAGCCTTTTCTGTCCGGAAACCAGCTGACTGCAGTTACCACTCCAGGATTATATCCAAATCCTGATGCACAACCTGCCAAAATTCCAAAACTGATATACAGCATGAAAATATTGGTTGCAAAACCTGTTATAAACCACCCCAAGCCCCACATAATTCCTGCTACAATCATAAGTTTACGAGCGCCAAATTTCTGAAGAAGAACACCTCCTACCAGGCCCATGGCTGCAATAACCATTAACATGATAGAGTAGGCCAAAGTAACCTGTCCGTAATCCCATCCCATATAGGATGCCAGTTCACCGGAAAAAGCACTCCATGCATATACACCTCCGAAACAGAAGGTGTTACAGCAGATACAAAACAGTACCAGCCACCGGTTCTTTTGTTTTTTCTTTTCCATTTCTGTCTTATCCTTTCAGAGGAATCAGTCCCATTTCCTTTGCCTGAGCAAGCAGTTCATCACGGAATTTCGGATGAGCGATGGAAATAAGGGCCTCTGCACGCTGACGAACTGTCTTATACCGCAGTGCTGCAATTCCGTACTCTGTAACAATATAGTCTACATCATAGCGAGATACTGTTGTAACGTTGCCTGGCTTAAAGAACGGTACAATCTTAGAAATGGTGTCATTCTTTGCAGTAGAGTTTAATGCAATAATGGATTTTCCGCCTTCACTAATCTGTGCGCCCCGTACATGATCCAGCTGACCGCCAATACCACTGTACTGCCGTCCGTTTACAGTCTCAGAGTTAACCTGTCCCTGTAAATCAACTTCCAGACATGCATTAATAGAAGTCTGCTTATAGTTCTGTCCAATTACATATGGATCGTTTACATAATCAACAGGCTGCATCTGGAACATTGGGTTGTGGTCAATAAATTTGTAGAATTCCAGGCTGCCTGCTGCCTGTGCGCCAATACATACACCTGGGTTAATGGTCTTATATTTGTTTGTAATAACACCAGCCTGAACCAGTTCCATCATAGCTTCTGTCAGAGTCTCAGAGTGAACACCCAGATCCTTTTTATCCATCAGGTTTCTTGCAATCGCATCCGGTAATGCACCAATACCTAGCTGAATGGTTGCTCCATCCTCAATCAGGCTTGCACAGTAATCAGCGATTTTCTGGATTTTTTCGTTCGGCTCTGCTCTTCCAATGGTATACAGAGGAGAAACAGCTTCAACAATGTAATCTGCCTTATCCAGTTCAAATAATTTTCCACCAACAAACGGCATATCCGGGTTTACCTGAGCAATAATGCGATCTGCAGTTCTTGCAGCTGGCTCTGTAAAGCAGCAGGTGTTACCAAAACTACACATGCCATTTTCATCTGGCGGAGTTACCTGAATCAGTGCCCAGTGAGGATTTAAGTCCGGATTCTTTGCGAACATATCCGGCCAGTTGTGGAAGTTTGTTCCACCCAGGTAATCTACACGTCCATCGTGGTAAGCTGCACGGGATTTCGGTCCAATAAACAGGGAAGTATGATGGAAATGTCCAGTATATTTCTCATCTACATAAGCGTTTGGTCCCGGACTCATTCCATGAATGATTTCCACGTTTTCCAGTTCCTCATAGCGTGCTACCAGTGCATCTACGAGTGCCGGCGGTTCTCCAATCCAGTCCGCAAAAATAATTTTTTCACCTGACTTAATATGACTGACAGCCTCTTCTGCAGTCATCATTCTGTCTTTGTATTTCTCACGCCAATCCATATTTTGCAATCTCCTTTTTTTCAATCTCTTTTCTTAATTACCGGCTGTTTCCAGCCGGTTCATTTTTTAGAACAGGCAGTTACCGCCATCCTCAATCCAGGTCTGTCCAGTACAGTAAGATGCTTCGTCAGAACCTAAGAACAGTGCTACAGAAGTTGCCTCGTCCGGCTCTCCAAATCTTCCCAGAGGAATATTTCTCAGGAACATTTCACAGCGCTCCGGATTCAGTCTTGTACCTTCAGTCAGACGGGTTGCATGAGTTCCCGGTCCAAATGCACATACGCGGATTCCATATTTTGCCATCTCTAAAGCGGCAAATTTTGTAAACATGGTTACGCCGCCCTTACTTGCAGAGTAAGCACCAGTATTTGGAGAAACAATCTGAGATGCAACAGAGCTGGTATTTACTACAACACCTTTGATTCCCTTGTCAACCATGTGGCGGAGAACTGCCTGGGAAACAAAGAATGTTCCGTTCAGGTTAATATCAATAACTCTGCGCCACTGCTCCTCAGTACTATCCAATAAAGACTGACGTCCAATAATTCCAGCTATATTGAATAATACATCGATATGACCATAATGCTCTATTACTGCTGCAATTGCTTCATCAACATTTGCTTTATGAGCTACATCGCAAGGAATACAGAATACTTTATCTTCCTGTCCTGCAAATTCTCTGTCCAGAGAATCTTTTTCCAGGTCAAGGGCTGCTACCAGAGCACCTTCCTCAACTAGACGCTGGGCCAGGTTTAAACCAAGCCCATTTGCTGCACCAGTAACTACACAAACTTTGCCTACATACCGATGATGTTCGTAATGCATATAATACCTCCTGCTAAATGATGTTGACGTTTTACAATTAGATAGTTATTTTTTTGTCATTCAAAAGCAAAACCTGGGCTTCTATCTGTTCAAACGACAATCCACGTTATTATTTACTTTTATATAGAGCAAAAGCTGTGCCAACCTGTTCTTTTTTCTTTTGTTTATTACAGAAAAGTGTCATGGTTTTTTCGGAATCCTTGTAAAATTAATGTTTTTTTAGAAAATATTTTTCATTTATTTTTATTTTTAATTAAAATTCATTGAATTTTTTCTATGTTTTTGTTGACATTTTTCAACATAATTACTAATATATGATATATATATATTGATTTTTTTCAATAAAGGAGTTCTGTTACATGGAGCCAAAAATTCCTTATATCCGCATGCGGGATGTATCCCGTATTTATGACGAATTAAATATCGGTATTATTATTACAAATGGAGACGGGATCATCATATGGGGAAACCGTTATTACAGCCATTTAGCCCAGTTTGATATTCGTTCCTACTTTGGCCACGATGTCAGAGAAATATCAAAAAGGGAAGATGTTTCCCTTCCTACTACTACTTATATTATTGATTTGATTATGAAAACAAAACAGTCCCAGACCCAGCTGGTCCGCTATCGAACAGAAGACTATGTACTGACCACTGCCATTCCCATTTTAAATAAGGATAATGAAATTGACTTTATTGTATACAGTATCACCAACTACAGTGAACTTATGGAACTTCAGCAGGCGATCTCCAGTTCTACCATGAAGGTTCTTGCCTTGGAGAATCATTTGAGAAATATTCAGATTGATCAGAATATTGGAGAAAACATTATTATATCTGACAAAAAAATGTTTGAAATTTACGGACAGGCCCTTCGCCTTGCTCCCACCTCTGTTTCTGTTATGCTAACAGGAGAATCTGGAACTGGAAAAGATGTACTTGCCCGTTTTATCCATCAAAACAGCCTTAGAAAAGAACAGAATTTTATTCATGTAAATATGGCTACTATTCCTCAGACACTTTTTGAGTCTGAACTTTTTGGTTATGCACCTGGTTCTTTTACCGGTGCTGCAAAAAATGGTAAAATCGGTCTTATCCAACTTGCAGATAAAGGAACCTTATTCCTTGATGAGATCGGCGAACTCCCTTTGGATATTCAGGCAAAACTGCTTCAAGTCATTCAGAATAAAGAAGTCCGGGCCATTGGTGCCCTAGAGGCCACCCCGGTGGATTTCCGTATTGTATGTGCCACCAACCGGGATTTAATGCAGATGGTACATGACCATGAGTTCCGCCTGGATCTCTATTACCGCCTGAACACAATCGAGCTGAATCTTCCCCCTTTGCGGGAACGGCCCTCTGATATTACCCCACTTGCAACCTGGTTTTTAAATCACTACAATCATCAAAACCATTGTAATAAATACCTTACAAGTGATGTGCTGAAACGATTTAATCAATATCCATGGCCCGGTAACGTGCGAGAATTACAACATACCATAGAAAGTCTTGTGGTACTCTCCACTACGGAAGCGATTACCCCAGAAGAACTTCCCAGTGAATTTTCTTTTTACAACACAGCAGACTCATTCTCTTCCCTAGAAGAGTTAGAAAAACTTCCATTAAAAGATGCAGTGGAAACTTTGGAAATCCGGCTGATACAAGCTGCCCTTGACAACAGCAGCAGTGCTGCAGAAGCCGCTAAAAACCTGGGAATCGACCCATCAACTCTGTCAAAAAAGAGGAAAAAATATGGAATTTAACAATGAATTAAATATAGAATTTTCAGATGAGCCTGTCAAACATTCACCTGTCATGATTGAACTTTTTAAAAAGGCAAAAATTCTTTCACAAAACCAGGCATCTATTTTAATTTCCGGTGAAAGTGGAACAGGGAAAAATACCTTGGCAGAATTTATACACAAGAGTGGCAAACTGTCAAATAAGCCTTTAGTCTATGTCCACTGTAATGCGATTCCTTCTGAACTTTTTGCTTCTGAATTATTTGGATACTTTCCCAATGCATTTACAGGTGCCTCAAATAAAGGAAAAGCCGGACTTTTAGATATGGCAAATCATGGAACTATTATTTTTGATGAGATTAATGAACTTTCTCCCCAGAACCAGACTCTTCTCCTCCATTTTTTGCAAAATAGAACTATTACTCCCCTTGGCTCTGTCAACCCCAAAAAAATTCAGGCTCATATTATCTGTATTTCTGGAAGAAATTTAAAAAAAATGATTAATGAAGGCACCTTCCGGTTGGATCTCTATTACCGAATCTGTGTCGCCAACCTTTACATTCCACCAATCCGGGAACGTCGGGACGAGATTCCTTATTTCATTGGGTATTTTGTCAAAAAATATTCCAGCATCTATCACTATTCCCCCGATTCCATCTCCATTTCTAATGAAATGATGGAGGAATTAATTCATCTGGACTGGATAGGAAATATTCGTGAAATAGAAAATTTCGCCCAGAAAATATGTTTGTCAGAAAATGCCGAAAAAGAAATCAGAAATTATATTTCCAGATGGAAAGACTTCCATGAAACTGCTGTTCCCATTTCCCCCCCGTCTCCTACCAGGGCTTTTAAGCCACTGAAAGAAGCCATGCAGGACTATGAACGAGAATATATCCAAGCCACCATCAACGAAACTTCCAACCTTCAGGAAGCTGCGGACCGTCTTGGAATCAGTTTCTGCAGTCTCTGCCGGAAAAAAAAACTTTATCAAATCCATCGTAAAAAAATCTGACTTTGAGGATAAAAAGGGGTGCCTGTACCAGACAATTCCCTTCTTTTCTCCTTTGTCCATATATTCTTAAAAATTGAGAAACAGGGGCAGGAACGGTTCCTGTGAGCCGTTCCTGCCCCTGTTTCAGGCTGCATTCCGCAGCCCCTTCATCTCTATCAGCTTCCATACCGGTAAATATACGTTTCTCCCGGGCCGCCAAAACGGCTGACCTCTCCCTGCTCCCACAAATACTGCAGATGAGCAAGAATCTCGGAGGTGGCCATCCATTTCATCACCAAAGGATAGTTTTGAAAATTCCCTTCTTTATAATACCAGGTCATTTTCCCGGCTGCCTCAAAGGCACACATGGGCTTTGCAGAAAGAACACCTGTTATTTCATCCAGACGTTCTCTGTGATGCTCCAAAATCTCATCCACCCGCTCAGAAAGACAGGAAATTTCCCCTCGATGAGCTGGAAACACATGAGTTACCGGAAGGTTTCTGATTTTTTTCAGATTGTTAATATAATTGGCCAGCGAATGATCGCCTTCCTTATAATAGCCAATATTAGGCGTTATTTTATTCAGTACATGATCGCCGCAAAAGAAAATCCCCGCGCCTTCATCGTAGAATCCAATCATCCCGGGCATATGCCCCTTCAAATCAAGTACGCGAAAGCGATACCTTCCATAAGAAAACACATCCTGCTCCTCTGCCACGGAAATCTTTTCCGGCGGAACAGGAACAGAAATATCACTCTGCGGAGGCATATGCTCCAGAAGCTTTCCTGGAATCCCACATTTTAGAAAGCTATTTTCCATATATGCCTCTCTGGATACAGGATCCTGTCCTGTAATCTCCATGGCATCCCAGGCACTGCAGCGGATTCTGCCGAACTGCTGATACAGATTCGGCAGATTGCCGCAGTGATCTCGATGGGAATGTGTAAGGAGGATATCTGTTTTACTTCGATCCAAAGCCAACGCGTCAACTGCTTCCTGAAGAATTCTCGTACATTCCTCTGTCTCAAATCCCACATCAATGATACAGTTTTTTTCTTGGCCCTTTATGATATAGCTGCTCAGCTCCTTCAAAGAAGAACCTGCAAGAGGCAGCTTTACTTCATAAATATCTTCCGCAACCTGCTTCACTTTGTTTATTACTTTCTGTCATCCTTCCAGACAAACAGAATGCCCTTTTCCTGATATTCCTGAATCTGCTCATCGGTGTATCCCAGATCCTTCAGAATCTCCGGACCCTGCTCACCAATCAGCGGGCCGCCCTTGTATTCCGGAACACCCATCTCCTGGAATTTTACCGGCGGTCTTACCAGGGTTCTGGTATTGCCGTTGTCATACTGCATCTTGTACAGACAGTTGTTGGCCCATGCCTGCTCGTCTTCCAGAATCTCGCTCCAGGACTGTGCCAGGCTGAATGCCACGTCTGCTTCTTTCAGAATTGGCTGCCACTCAGCTGCTGTCTTTTTGCTCATAGCTTCCATACAGATATCGTACATCTCAGTACCAAGGCCCTTTGCCTGCAGATTCTGAATCGGGAAGTATCTCTCATCGTCAATCAGATCTTCTCTTCCCAGAGCTTTCATAAACTGCTTATAGTACATGTTGTAATCTGGCATACAGGTCTGAATAAATCTGTCATCTGCAGTTCTCCATGCAGAGTTGAAGGGGTTTGCACCCTCACGGATATTGATCGGATACTGCTGTGCAATACCTTCGTAGTTTGCAGCCTGAACCATCATACCCATGTTGTATACAGCAGTCTCAAACAGAGAGGTTTCAACCTTCTCGCCTTCGCCGGTCAGCTTTGCATGATACAGAGCAGCCAGGATACCAGCAGCCAGGTTCATTGCTACGTTGTGATCGCCAACGCCGGGAACAACGTTAAAGGGAACGGTTCCTCTCTGACGCAGGGAATCCAGATATCCGCCTCTTGCAAAGAATGCGGTAAAGTCAAATCCCGGAAGATCCTTATCCGGACCATACTCACCGTAACCGGTAACGATTGCGTAAACCAGCTTCGGGAATCTTACCTTCAGAGTCTCATAGTCAAGACCTGCTCTCTGCAGAGCCTGTATTCTCCAGTTGGTAATCAGAACGTCTGCATCCTCCAGCAGTTTAAAGAAAGCCTCTTTACCTTCCGGAGTTTTCATGTTCAGAGAAATACATCTCTTATTTCCGTTCTCCAAATCCCAGGTTGTATTCTCATACATATCCAGAGGTCTTCCCTCGGAGGGAGCGGTATGTCTCAGCGGATCACCCTTTGCAGACTCAATTTTAATAACGTCTGCACCGCAGTCTGCCATAAAACGGCCTGCGCCTGCTGCTGCAATAAAGGTAGCAAGCTCTACAACTTTTACACCTTCCAGTAACTTTTTACTCATTGCTATATCCTCCTTTATACTCTGCTTTGTTTCCCGTTTTTTCCAGCTTATTTATCCAGTGCTTCCATAATAGCCGGAATTACTTTATACAGATCTCCTACAATGCCGTAGTCTGCAATTTCAAAGATAGGAGCATTCTCATTGGTATTGATTGCAATAATCTGCTCGGAATTCTGCATACCTGCTACATGCTGAATCGCGCCGGAAATACCGCAGGCAATATAAATTTTCGGTTTTACTGTGGTTCCTGTCTGACCAACCTGATATGCATGGTCAATCCAGCCTGCATCAACTGCTGCTCTGGAAGCTGCAACAATTCCGCCCAGCTTGTCAGCCAGCTGCTTTAACAGCTCAAAGCCTTCAGGCTTTCCAAGACCCATACCGCCAGATACAATAATCTCAGCGTCAGTCAGGGATACGGTATCCTTCATGGTCTTCACAATTTCAAGAACCTTGGTACGAATGTCGCCTTCCTTAAACTCTACGTTCAGCTTAATCAGCTCGCCCTTGCGGCCTTCCTCAAATGCTGCTTTTTCCATAACGCCCGGTCTGACAGTAGACATCTGCGGACGATGGTTCGGGCATACGATGGTAGCCATTAAGTTTCCGCCGAATGCCGGACGGGTCTGTTTGATCTTCTTATCTTCCGGATCAATCTCCAGCTTGGTGCAGTCTGCAGTCAGACCGGTATTTGCCTTAACTGCCAGACAGGGACCCAGATCACGTCCGATATGAGTTGCGCCTAACAGCACGATCTCCGGCTTATATTCCTCAATGGCATCGTTGATTACCTTGGTGTATGCATCGGTACGATAGGTTGCCAGCTCTTCATGATCTGCCACATATACCTTATCTGCGCCATACTCAAACAGCTGATCTGCCAGACCTTCTACATGATGTCCGCAGAGAACTGCGCAGAGATTACATCCTACTTCGTTTGCCAGCTTCTTTCCCTCGCCCAGCAGCTCGATAACAACCGGCATAATCACGCCGTCTCTCTGCTCTGCAAATACCCATACATCCTTATATGCGCTTAAATCCTTTACTTCCCGCTCTTCCTCTGTTTTCTCAATAGCCTTGAAAGGACATTTCTCTACGCAGACACCGCATCCAGTACAGGCAGCGCCAATGACTGCGATCTTGTTTTCCATGGTAATTGCTTCAAAAGGACAGTTCTTTACGCAGATGGAACAGCCTTTACATTTTTCTTTGATTACATTTACTGCCATTTTCTATACATCCTTTCCCTTTAGATATAGTGTTTCTCTCTCAGCTTGTCAACAAGTACCGCACTCATTTCCTGAATAGTTCCGCTTAACATCTCGCCTTTGCCCTTCTGCGGCGGTGTAAAGGAACGGAACACCTGGGTCGGGGATGCGTTAAGGCCGCAGTCCTTCGGATCCAGCTCTACTGCATTGTGATCCCAAACAGTAATTTCTTTCTTATATGCATCAACGATGCCGCCGATGCTCATGTATCTGGGCTGGTTCAGCTCTTTTACTGCAGTCAGCAGGCAGGGAGTCTGTACCTCAATGATCTCATATCCATCCTCCAGCTGTCTCTGAACAACAGCCTTGCCATCGCCCATCTGAATATCCTGAACGTAGGTTACAACCGGAAGACCCAGTCTCTGTGCCACCTGCGGGCCAACCTGAGCAGTATCTCCGTCGATTGCCTGACGTCCGGCAAAAATAACATCTACATCTCCAACCTTGCGGATACCTGCCGCAATGGTGGTAGAGGTTGCGCAGGTATCTGCGCCGCCGAATGCCCGGTCACTTAACAGATATGCCTCATCAGCACCCATAGCAAGGCACTCTCTCAGCATGTAGGTTGCCTGTGGCGGTCCCATGGTCAGAACAGCAATCGTGGCATCCGGATTCTGATCCTTAATCTGAAGAGCTGCCTCCAGTGCATTGGCATCATCCGGGTTTAAGATACTGGGCACACCGTCACGAATCAGGGTTCCCTTTACCGGATCAATTTTTACTTCATTGGTATCTGGCACCTGCTTTACACATACTAATATCTTCATTCTCTCAGCTCCTCCTATTTCTTCAGCAATTTTCCTGCGATTACCATCTGCTGTACCTGGCTGGTACCTTCATAAATCGTAAATACGCGGCAGTCACGATACATTCTTTCTACCTTGTAATCCTTGATGAAGCCGTATCCGCCGTGAATCTGTACTGCCTTTGCAGCAATTTCATTGCAGACCTCTGCTGCATAATATTTGGCCATAGATGCTGCCATAGACGCATCCTGGTGAGTATCCATTAAGTAAGCAGTCTTATATACCAGATTCTTTGCTGCCTCCAGCTTGGTTGCCATATCTGCAATCATGAAACTGATAGCCTGGAAATCTGCAATTCTTCTGCCAAACTGTTTTCTCTCTTTTGCGTATTTAATTGCCTCGTCCAAAGCGCCCTGAGCTACGCCGATAGCCTGAGCTGCAACACCCAGACGACCTGTATCCAGAGTCTTCATTGCATTGATAAAGCCTTTTCCTTCTTCGCCCAGCAGATCGCTCTTATGTACTCTTACGTTATCCAGAATAATATCACTGGTAGCACATCCGATTACACCCATCTTGTTCTCCGGCTTTCCGCAGGAAACGCCCGGAAGCTTCATGTCTACTACGAAAGCAGAAATTCCTCTGGTTCCTTTGGTCATATCGGTTTTTGCATAAACAACTGCCCAGTCTGCCAGAGGAGCCATGGTAATAAAGGTCTTACGACCATTTAAAATATAGTAATCTCCATCCTTTACTGCTGTTGTAGTCATGCCGCCTGCATCGGAACCGGCGCCCGGCTCTGTCAGTGCAAAGCAGACTTTCTTTTCACCCTTTACAACCGGTGTCAGATATTTTGCCTTCTGCTCTTCTGTTCCAGAAAGCAGGAACGGGCCGCCGGATAAGGAGTTAGGAGAAGAAACATAAATGCTTGCTACACCGCTGACTCTTGCCATCTCTTCCATAACGATTACATAGGAGCGTGCGTCTGCGCCCTGGCCGCCATACTCCTTCGGAACCTTAATTCCAAAAAATCCGGCCTTTGCCATTTTGTCTAGAATTTCCTCCGGGAATACCTCGGATTCCTCCACCTCGTCAAGGATTTCCTTGGTCAGCTCTGTCTCAGCAAATTCTCTGGCCAATTTCCTCACTAACTCATGCTGTTCTGTAAAATACATGCTTGTTCCTCCTTAATGTTTTAGGTTTATCATTTCGCCTGCCTGAACTCGAAGTTCCCTGGAAAGGACTTTTCCGCTGGCGTTGATTGGAAAGTTTTGAAATGTCAGAACGTACTTTGGAACCTTGTAATCAGAAAGGCGGGATTTTACATAAGACCTTACCTTTTCCTCATCAATCACAGCTCCGTTCTTTGGAATAATACAGGCTGCAATCTCTTCCTGCAGAACCTTTGCAGGAATGCCGATTACCTTTACCTCTTCCACTTCCGGCATTTCAATAATACAGTTTTCTATTTCTGCGGGAGAAATATTTTCCCCGCTTCGAATAATCATTTCTTTCATTCTTCCGGTTACATGAAGACATCCATTCTCATCCACATAACCAAGATCCCCTGTGTGCAGCCATCCATCCGGATCCACAGCCGCCTTTGTTTCCTCCGGCCGTTTATAATAGCCCTGCATCACATTATATCCCCGGACCACAATCTCTCCGCAGATTCCCGCATACCGTCCACAAACATCTTTACGGCAGCCCTCCACCGACTCATTCCGGGTGGCATCGGACTGCTGTATCGCAAACTCAATATCTGGAATCGGACGCCCTGATGTGTGGGATTTTAACTCCAGAGAATCTTCATAGTCTGAAATTGCAATACAGGGAGAAGCCTCTGTCTGCCCATAGGACACCTGCAAATGCTTCATTCCCAGTTCCCGGCAGATTTCCTCGTATTCCACCGGAAGCACAGGAGAACCTGCAATAATACCGCTTTCCAGAGAAGAAAGATCATACTGTGAACGGTTCTGGTTATGAAGAATTGCCAGAAACATGGTAGGGACACCATTGAGCACTGTACACCGGTACTTCTGCACCTGTTCCAGTACATCTATTGTTTTATAGTATTTCAGAAGATGAGCCTGAGCCCCGCTGTGAATACAGCAGAGAATTCCCGCTGTTATTCCAAAGCAGTGAAACAACGGTACGGAAATACACAGCTTGTCCTTCTGACTCCAGCGCATCTGTCTGGCAATCTCTGCCGAGTTATTCACCAGGCTGAAATGAGACAGCATTACCCCTTTCGGTCTGCTGGTTGTGCCTGACGTAAACATAATACAGGCCGTATCCTCCGGCATTACCTCAGCTTTTCTTTCGTCAAGCTTCTTCTTTTCCCGACCGGAGAGTTCCAGAGGAAATCCGGCTCTCTGATACCATTTATTCGGCGGATCCCCCTCCAGAGGAACAATTTTTTTCAGGTATGGAAGGGTTTCTACAGGAATCTTCTTTAGAAGATCTTCATATACAGTGCTTTTACAGCCATATCCGTGAAACAGATACTCTATATCATTATCCCGTAAAATTCCCTCCAGCTCATTTTCCTTATAACAGGTGTTGACCAGCACTGCCGCTGCACCTATCTTCAGCAAGGCAAAAAAGCAAAACACCCAGTTGGGGCTGTTGACGCTCCATATGGCTGCATGGCTTCCTTTTCTGATTCCCAGTTCCAGATATCTGACTGCCAGAAAATCAGAAATTTCATCCATTTCTTTCCAGGAATACAGATAATCCCGATATCCGATTCCCGGACAGTCCGGAGTTTTTTCGGCCCGCTCTCGCAGGATTGTTCCGATTGTTTTAGAAACTAGACTCATAATCTGCTCCCCTGCCATCGAGGCAAGCTGTATACTTGTATACAACTTTCTTTACACGATAAAACGCGCATCACACGCGTTTTATCGGATAACATCCTTATTTTGTATCAAACTTTGTAGCAATCATATGTACTACATATGGAATCATAATAACCGGAATCGTCAGGTACCCAAGATAAGCATAACCAACTGCTACGATCTTGTTCAGACCAAGCTGAGCAATCAGGAATGCTAAAATAGTACATACCAGGGTAACCATAATAACATTTTTTCCCGGTTTTGCAGTCGGGTCAAAGTTCTTATCCAGAGAAGTACATACACGATTAGACATACCTGCAATCATATTTACTGCTGTAGAAACAGAGCCAAGAACGATCAGGATAGAAATAATCGGTCTTAATACAGACGGTGCAACACCTCTGTTTACCAGAATCAGCAGCGGAATACTCTCAGTTGCAAAGTTCGGATCATTGGTAATTGCCATCAGACCAAGAACTGCCATCAGACAGGTAATGCTATTTACGAAGAATCCATAAACCATAGAAGTCTTTGCATCATCTGGACTTTCAAAAGGCTTTGCATGCTGGAACAGCAGTCCAATAGCAGCAAGCTGGAATGCAGCATACACGATGCTGGTCCATAAAGCCTTTCCTGCGGGAGCTGGATTTGCTGCGCTTGCTGCAATATTTGCAGAAATATCGCCCCACTGAGCAATGATGTTGGGGATATATACAATAAGCAGTCCTGCAACAATCAGAACCGAAAGAGTGGATGCCACCTTACGTACAACGTTGGTGCCGTAAACGGCAACTATGAAGATAAACACGCCTACAAAAACAGTTCCTACCCAATGGTTAATGCCAAATGCACTTTCCATGGTACTTACACCGGTTGCAAAGGCAGCGGCCGGAGCAACACAGATCGTTACAATATACACCAGCTCATACAGGTTGGAAAAAATCGGTGAATATTTGCCGTAAAAGCTGTTATTAAAGCTTCTGTAGTCATATACGTTGTGCTTCTTTGCATAGCGCAGTCCATACCACTGATAAAAAGCACCAATAAACTGTGCTAAAATACAGGTTGCAAATGCCCATACACCAAACTGTACAAAGTACTGTCTTAACTGGTTACCTGATGCAAATCCGCCTCCGAACTGTGTGGTAAACCATACAAAAGCCACACCAACTGTAACCGACATTTTGTCTTTACTAATCATACTTGGTTCCTCTTCTCTTCTTTAAAAATATACTTTGCTCTGATTTTCCCCTTCAATCAGAACATTTCCTTAAACGCCTGAATCATCGTATTGGCCTGCTCGTAGTTTACCATCTGACGGTCAACTTCAATATTCAGGTTCATGAGACCGGCTGCATCGCATGCTCTCTTAATCGGAACATAGTCAAACTCTTCCGGATCACAGAATTTGGTCATCAGAACAATCACACCCTTGGCATCGTGTTTCTTTGCCTGCTCTACAATGTAGTCCACACGCTTTTTATCCTTATCATAAAGCAGTGTGCAGTTGTCCATATCTGCAAATTTCTGAGCCAGTGCATCAATCGGATTATCCATCTCCGGAATATCGGTCTTGTACTGTCTGGATTCATGAGCCACATCATCAAAAACAACCTTAATGCCGTTGTCATCAAAAATCTTTAACAGGTTCGGAGAATCTGCAAGAATTCCGCTTACCAGAACACGAACCTTGCCCTCTGCCTTCGGCCCCTTCTTCAGTTCCTCATTAATCTGCTTAACAACAGCCGTATGCTCTTCCGGAAGCATAAACCATGCACTCTTGAATACATCGCTTCTCTCAGCAGCAGTAATCTCTGCCTCTGAAGCAAGCTCTGCAAACTCTCTCATAACTGCATTGTGCTCGTTGTAAATCCGGTTAGACTCAGCCAGTGCAAATTCAGAAAAATGAGCGCCGGTTGCTGCCTCTAAATCACGGATAACTCTTATATAACCGTCTCTTGTAAACTTTACGCCGTAAGCCGGTTTCCGGTTCTGCGGATAAGTCATGGGAATAAACGGAATATCCTTTACTGCATATTTCCAGTTCTGTCCCAGGGTCTTTAAGGAGTCGCACAGAGAAGGAATGATGATGGCGGAAACTCCGTCATACTCGCCCTTCAGTCCCAGCTCCAGAATAGACTGCATAATGGAGCAGATGAAAGCCGGATAATACTTCTTGGACTCATTCAGTTCCATGTCGGCGCCCCATACGCCCATGGGAACCATTCCCATAGAATGAATAATTTCCTGAGGAGTGTAAACGGGAGCAACAGCTACAACCTTTTTGCCCTCAGCCAGATATTTTTCCAGCTGCTTTTTCGGAGCTGCGGCAACCTCATGAAGCTGCGCAAATAATTCCTTTACTGCCATTTTAATTACCTCCTTTGTTTGCTTCCATAATTTCCATCAGGCCCTGAACGCGGGTATCATACTGAGCCTCGGAGAAGTTTCTCGGGTCTGCCTGATCGCCGTCGAAGGAAGCTACCGGAATATCGCAGGCCTCACCAATCTGTCTGCTCATCTCCGGCATAAATCCGGACCACAGCTTACAGGAACGGTTGGTATGAACCAGAAGTCCCTCTACATGGTTATCCTTACAAAGCTTGATTCGTTTATCTCTTGCGTGTTCCAGGTTCATGGCATTCGGTACGTTTGCGTAAGCCCGGCACATTCCGTCAAAGTCATCATAGATAAATCCGAATGCATCTGCATAAATGGTGGTTACCATGTTAATGCCTCTGCTCTTTAAACCGGTGGAGGTTACTCTCAGCCACGGCCAGCAGGCAATACCTTCAAACATGATGCGGTATTTTTCCTCTGCGCGGAATGTGGAGGTTCCTTTTTCATGATTCTCTTTGTATTCCTTTAACAGGGTTTCCATTGCGTCAGCAGCTTCTTTCTTACCGCGGGCAGTAACCATAACTGCCATGTGGTTTAACAGGTCGAAGCCATTGAACGGAGACGGTGTATATTTTGCCTGCTCTGTTGCCTCCAGCCATGCACGGCTGGAACGTCCGGAAATCTCCATAACCTCTTTGAAGCGCTCATCGCTCCATTTCTTTCCGGTGTACTCCTCCAGCTGGTGAATCGCATCCCAGAACTGAGCCTTTATGTACTCAACCTCTGCATCAGATACTTCATAATCCGGGTTAAACGGAATATCGATCATAATCATGGGAATATCCAGCTCTTTGGCAATATTCTCATACCATTTAATCATACAGTTACAGATGTTGTTGCAGCACAGAACAAAATCAGGAAGCGGCATGTTCTGCTCCGGAGCATCCTTTACCTTCATGTATGCAAGAGAAGTTCTTGCATATGCGCAGATATCATTGGAATAGCCCTCGCCCTCACTGATATTACACATTCTCTCGCCGCCGCCTCTGGCTGCAATTGCTGCTGCCTGGTTCTCCGGATAGCAGACATACAGTCCCAGTGTTTCCGGAATCTCTACCGGGAAGTTACTGGCGCACCAACCTACCATTTCGCCTCTGGCCTTTGCCTCTATGGCGTCGCTGTAAGCCTTCGCTGCAATCTGTCCCAGTTTGAATTTCGCTGAATTCGGATCCGGTGCAGGTCTGCTTTTCTTTACTTCTTCACCCATAATGAAAACCTCCTTTATGTTTCATTCCTTTTATTGAGCAGTGTTTTCGCCACTCTTTATTTTATCATAAGCGTACAGGGAAGCTCCCAGCGCACCCATGAGTTGGGCCATGTCATTGTATGCAATCTCAACCCCAAGCTCCTTCGCCATAGCATTTCTCACGCCGGCATTTCTGGCTACGCCGCCGCTCATGCATACCTTTTCTCTGACTCCTGCTCTTCTGACCAGGGAAGCCACTCTTGTTGCTACGGACTGGCAAATGCCTGCCACCAGATCCGGAAGATTTGTTCCTGCCGCCAGCTGAGAAATCACCTCTGACTCAGCAAACACCGTACAGGTACTGGAAATACTGGCCGGATTCTCTGATTTGGCCGCCTCTACCTCCAGCTGCGAAATATCCAGCTTCAGGATGTTTGCCATAACATCCAGAAACCTTCCTGTTCCTGCCGCACACTTGTCATTCATAACAAAATTCATCATACGGCCTTTTTCATTCAGGGAAAGTACCTTGGCATCCTGTCCGCCGATATCAATAACCGTATGAACATCCGGAAAAACGAAATGGACGCCTCTGGCATGGCAGCTTAACTCGCTGACTTCGCCTTCCGCCTCCTCAAACAGCTTTCTTCCATATCCGGTAGCAACGGTACAGGCAATGTCATCTCTGGTCAGCCCTGCGTCCTTCAGCACCTCTTCCAGTGCCAGATGAGGGCCATCTGTTCCTGTCCCTGCCACAACAATGGATTTTCCTGCAATTTTCGTTCCATCCTCCAAAATAATACATTTTGAAGTGGTGGATCCAATATCAATTCCAAGTGTGTACATAGCCTCAACCTCTTTGTCTATTTTTTAACAATTCGAAGAAAAAATAATATCTTGCATCCTAGCATATATCTACAACTACATTCTTTTATTTTACATACTAGTATACAAGTTTTCGAAAAAATTTTAACACATTGTACTCTTGAATTCTAGTATACAATGTGCTCTGAAAAAATTGTTCATATTTACCATCGAAACATGAACAATCACTCTTACTGATAATATATTATCAAATATTAGCTGAAATGTAAATAGGTATTTTATATTTTTTTTAGAAATTAAGCAGAATGCACAATCTCTATAAAAAATACTCCGGATACTCCGCTCTGGCTGTTTCAGAAATCTTGGAAATCGTCTCCAGATGAGCTGACATAGCTTTCATGGCTCTCCCGCCTCTGTTCACTTCAATCGCCTGATAAATCGCCTCATGCTCCTCTATCAATTCTGGAACCCGATGTGCAAAGGTAACATCAAAATTCCTCCATCTAGCAATGTGAATCATATGCTCTGCCATCAGCTCCATCAAATTGTGTCTATGCACACTGTCTACCAGCATCTTGTGAAACTCTGAATCCAGAGTTTTAAAATCCGAATCATAACCGCTGGAATTGTAGAACTCCTTCTGCTTATCCAGATTTTTCCTCAGATCTGCCATCAACCCCTGCCTCTGGCTCTCATCCATAGTTTCAAAGATCTCATACAAGACCTCTTTTTCAATCGCTGTTCTCAAAAGCAGCAAATCCGCAATAAAATCAAGATCGATTTTGCTGACATACGTTCCTCGCTGCGGATATACCTCAATCAGCTTTCGCTGGCTCAGACGCGTGAACACCGTCCGAATCACAGAACGGGAAACTCCATATTCCTCGCTCATCTGATTTTCACTAATCTTCTGCCCTGGCTTCAGCTGAAGATTAGTAATCCGGTCACAAATATCCTGATAAACTTCTTCAGCCGTTGCCGGACGCTGGCTGCTGTATATCGTCATTCTCTTCCCTCCTCTCCTCGCCTTTTGCTTTGCTATCTTTTCATTATACACTATATTGAGACAGTTTCCTAGTATAAAATTCTGTACAGATAAAACTTTCAAAAGTAAATTCCACTGTCCGCTTATGCGGTGGAATTTACTCCTGCATGAGTAGCATTTAATCTTTCATATATTTGTGCTATTCTCAAGAAGATCTTCTGGCAGCAGTAGAAGGAGATCTCTATGAGCAAATATATTCCTGGTAACCAGAAACATCTTTCCCTTGAAGACCGCAAATACATTGAGCATTCCCTCAACCGTGGCAGTTCCTTTAAAGATATCGCCCGATTCTTATGCAAGGATCCTACTACTATTTCGAAAGAAGTGAAGCTCCATCGTGTAAGTGATTGGTATCATAAAGAAACTTTCTTTAACGCTCACAACTTCTGCGTTCACAGATACCAGTGCAGAAAAACAAATGTATGCAGAAAAATCATACTCTGCAGCATTAAGTGTACTTCCTGTCCCACCTGTAACCAAACCTGCCCCGATTTTGTCAAAGAACAGTGTAACCGTCTTGATAAGGCTCCTTACGTCTGTAATGGATGTCCGAAAGCTATCAATCATTGTTCCATTGCTCACAAGTACCGTTATGATGCTGTCTTTGCAGACCGCAAGTACAAGGAATGTCTGTCTTCATCCAGAGCTGGTATAAACATGACAAAACATGAGCTGCATCAAAAGGACATGGTCATTACACCTCTTATTTACCAGGGACAATCGCCCTATCAGATCATTACAAACCACCCTGAACTGGATATGTCAGTCAGAACACTTTACTCCCAGTTATCTTTCATTTGCTGTTGTCTCCAATCTCCATACACTGATATGGATAAAGCCTGCCAGGTATCATGCTGATATAGCACCCGGCAGTGCTTTCTGAAAATATGGTTTCTCTGTACTTTTTCTTATCACCCCAGAGATGTAGGATTTCTCACAGGCGGCAGTATGCTTCACTGCTCCATTGGAATTTAACCATCCCGCCTTCCTTATGGCCGGACCGCGAATTACGGAAGTATCATTGTCCCTGTCTGGCTTTAACACCGCCGCCGGTTGCAATCCGGCATTTGCTTCTGCGAAACCGCTGTCACCCCGATGGGCTTCATGGCGTGCAGTCGAAGGCTCGACCAAACAGGAATGTACCTGAAGAATGAGTATTCAGTTTTCAAGGGACATCCGGACTTTCGTCCTTACAAAGTAAGTTTAACAAGAATCCTCCGGTTTCGCGTTGGCCTCGTAGGCGCACTTTGGTTGTCCTTGCAGGGCTACCTACGGTTCGTTTTGACTTTTTTAGTGTCCTATGCAGTCGGATTGGGGCAAAAAAAATACCCCGTTGGTTTCCCAACGAGGCATCGAAGACGATTCTATTCTGTTTTCTGTAAACTGGTACCCGTTTATCTCCTGGTGACCATTTGAGTCACGGCCAATGTATCAAAAAAGCAAAGCTCATCTCAGCAAATCAGACAAGCTGTATTCTCCTTTGGGGATATTTGCTGTTCTGCGATACTCTTTTATGGCTTTCACCAAGAGCTGTGGGTTACTGAAATACTGCTTCACAAAATCATACGACTTCACATCATGCATCCGAAGATTTGTTTTACAAAATTCGCTTGGTTTTTTTCCAGAACGCTTAAACTAATCCTATGCTCCTTCCGCATGAATAATCAGCATTTCAATTTCTGGAGCAGTAATGACATTTACCACGTCAATTTTCTGCTCATATGCTTTACTCAATCGAAATTCCTCTCTGCGAGAATCCAAAATCCGTATCACAGAAATCTGCTCATCGAATCCTTTCCGTAAGTATCGCTCCTCGGATCGTTTAGCACTTCTGCAACGGATAACACGTTCTTCCAACATTTCTTCTCTGTTGAAAATCAGAAGATCATTATCAACCAGTATGTCGATAATAGCTTCTTCGTCAGAGCCTTCACATATACACGCCTTGTATTTTGCTAATTTCATTCTGCCGCCTCCTTAATTGATCGAAGCAGCCAGGCTTTTCTTCAAGCGCATATACGCTTCATATGCTGGCGTTGTTCCCTCAAGGAAGCCGCTCTGGTAGGCATCACTCTTTTTAATATCATTACGTTTCAATATATAGCTCAAATTTTCTGCTGTAATGCCATTACGATTTCTCACAATACAAATTCCGTCATTTCGGTCATATTCATCCAGCAGTTCCGGATAATGCGTAGTGAAAATAAGCGTTCCGCCATTTTTGTTCAGTCGGCTGTCCATAAAGAAGCGCACTAAGGTCGTTACAATTTCCTTGTTGAAATGATTCTCTATTTCATCTACCAGAAGATAACCACCTGAATGAAGAACTTCCTTTACCATCGAGAATGTAATGATGCCCTTAATCGTACCAGAGGACAGATACTGCTCAAGGTCTGCCGCATTATTCAGGATAATCTCTTCTTCATCCTTAAACTTCAAGTGGATAAATGTTTTTCCCTCTGTCTGCTCAAAGCACAATTTCTCAATGGTCGGATCGAGAAATGCAATTACCTCCAATGGAATATCTTCGGTAAATGGAAGCACATTCACATTCGTATAGGAAAGCAGGCTGAATATTTCCACTGTATCATTCGCTTTTTTATTATGTGCAATGACAAAGCTGACATCATCAGAAAGGTATGCTTCATTGCTATTGCGCTGCTCTACAGGCTTCATTCCTGTAAAATCTGTCAGATACTTTTTCGACTTAACGGTTGCAATCGTTTTTTCCCAAAAGCTTTCAGACAGAATCGAATACACATATCCCCCTGTTTTCGACTTCTTTGCTGCAACTACAGTTTCCAAGCAGCAGACGTAGCTGCGCTTATCATAAAAATATGTGCGAATTGTAGCATTCTTCGCTCCGCCAAGAATGCTTTTCGCCTCCACATGATTGATGGGCTCATTTTTCACAATATTTAAGGCCAAGCTAATGACCTTTAATACCGAGGTCTTGCCAGATGCGTTAATTCCAATGAAAGCACAGGCAGAGTGGAGATAGTAGTTATCCGTCAAACGGTAAAGACTATCTTTGTCCTCTTCACAAACACGTTGCTGCGTATAAAAGCAAATATCCAAGCCTTTTTTGAATAATGGGAGTCCTTGTGCGGTGATGCGGAGTATTTTCATAGGTAGTCCTCCTATAAAAACGGTTTTTCCGTTTTTATTTTCTGATTTGTCTTTGACACTACAAAGTATCCGTTCCATGCAGCGAAAGCCTTGTGATTGCCAACCTGTTCCACTGCATGAAATACATGGAGCACCGTGGAAGTGGCCTACGCAAAATCGTCAGGGAAATCGAAAAGCTGCCTGGATATTTAGCGGCATATAATCCTAAAATTTCCTCAACAGCAACAGATTTCAGGATCCTCTTGAAAAATACAAATTACCAACTTAGTCAGTGACCAAGTTAGTGAGCAAGATAAATCGCCGGACATCCCACACGCAGTTTTGAATCTTTGTATCCACCTTATTGCCCACGGCAGTGATGGCGCTCAGTTATAGTGATTGGTATTGTAGGTTTTGCCATCCGCAGCAGTTATTCGAGATTTTCGAATAACTGAATGCCGGACAGTTCGATCAGCAAATCACTCATGATCACTCTATCATGGGCACAGCCAATGACAGCTCCGAAATAATGCTCAGAAGATCATTTTTGATTTCCTCTTTGCTTGACTCGCTGCCCATCAGAAGATAATCCGTGCTGACATGGAGGATGCAGGACAGTTCAATCAGTAAGTCAATGGAGCAGCTGCGCTCTCCGTTCTCCATGCGGCTGACATGTTGCTTATTCGCCAATCCCAGGCGAACCGCCAGTTCCTAAATTTACCCCAACTCTTGACAAAGAGCCAAAAAAACTCCTCAGAACCGAAGTCCTGAGGAGTCGTAATTCGTATTGAATTGTCGTGAGACAAGAAATTATCTCTTGCTGAACTGAGGAGCTCTACGAGCTGCCTTGAGACCGTATTGAAATTCTTTGATTGCCGTTTTTCCTTGATATTCCGGGCTTTTCCGGCTTTCTGCCTCTCAGTTATCCGGTGTGCGGACCATAAAAAACGGCCTTTTTTCATTCAGCAATAGTCTGCTGAAACGCACCATTTACTACCCCAAACAGCTCCTCTGGTTTATTGTACTTCACTTTTGCATAGATGTCCATAGTTGTTTTGCTGTTTTCGTGTCCGGCAAGGTATTGTACTGTCTTTGGATCAACGCCCGCATAGAGAAGATTGGTGATGTAAGTGTGCCGTAGCTGATGGGGTGTCACATCGAAGTCCAGCGTATATTTGATTTTGGGTTGATTCTTCTGGGTCATACCCAGCGTTGGAGTAACCGTATATTTGACACTCTCCCCATTTACATACTTATAATAGTTCCGGGGCTTGGTGGAACGAACAACTACATACTGCCACACTCTTTGAAACTGCGAAGCAGCCAGCGGCTCTCCTTTGCTGTCAGCGATCACATAATCTGATATGGAATTTTCTTTCGCTTCTCTCAGACAATCCACCAAAC
>ENA-OWPJ01000309-OWPJ01000309.1-human-gut-metagenome-genome-assembly--contig:-NODE-309-length-57816-cov-3.70648_pt1 | contig 57816 bp, 63 predicted proteins | sample MGYA00248264_ERZ651846 | MGnify/ENA primary metagenome ERZ651846 (study PRJEB26924, sample SAMEA4378271) | human gut metagenome | biome: human gut; feature: human-associated habitat; material: faeces...
TGTTATCTACATAAGTAGAAGATGTTGCATATCCATCTGCCTTGATGGTTTCAAGATATGTCTTAGGGTCTGTTATGCCCTTCAGATTGCTATATCTTGGAAGCTGAATGAATTCAAAATACCCTTTGATTCCATCTTCCATGCTGTCATAAACCCTGAAATTGTCTTTGATAGTTGTCAGTGTTCCAACTTCATATTCTTCCTGTGTTGTTAGATTCACTGATTTCCCTGTCCATTTAGTCCCACATTTCAGACCAAAATAATTGTGATAGGTGGAAGCAAGTTTTGACTTGCCCCACCCACTTTCTAAGATTGCCTGTGCAATGATTGGACTATGAATCAAGATTCCATAAGACAGTGCTACCTTGCAGACTGTATCTGCAACTTTCTTGATAAATTCCTGATTAGTCATTTATTACCCTTCTTTCTGTTCTGTTAAAACATCAATTGCTTTGTTGATTGCATCAGGTAATGGAAGACCCATAAGACCTGCATTTTCCACAATTGAAATCAATTCATTTGCCATAAATCCAATGATGACTGCATTTCTGATGTAATCCACACCAATTGCTAAATCTAATCTATATGCAATCAATACAAACAAAAGGGTCATGCACTTCCTGCAAAGTCCTTTCCATCCTGCTTTGCTTTCCAATGCACCTGATTCAGTTTTGTTGGACTTGTGAAAAACACCTGCAACCACCAATCCTGAAAAGTAATCAATTCCCATAAAAATAAGTAATGTAATCAAACCTGTGTCCCATCCACCAAACGCTGATGCAATGATGCTTCCAATGACACCAATACCTGTGCAAATTCCTTCTTTAATATTCATTTTGTTTATCTTCCTTTCTGCATAAAATAAGCACCATGCATTTCTGCATGATGCTTTGCTGTGTGTGTTATTGACTTATGCCTGACCTGCTAAATCACCACAATCAAGGTCAATCAGAACCTGAACAACCTTGTCCTTGATTCTTGCAGGGACATCATCAATTGTCTTCACACCTTTGATAATAAGTGTTGCATATACAACTGCCATGTTTTCCACTTCCTTTCTAAATAAAATATTTATGATAAGATTGGTTATCAACCTTCATCACCTACTTCAGCAAGGTCAGGATGACCTTCTTTGACCAATTCCTGCTTGACTTCATCTTTGATTCTTGTTGGTACATCACCAATGGTTTTGATTCCCTTGATGATAAGACTTGCGTAAATCTTCACCATAATAATCACTTCCTTTCTATACCATCATTTCATAAATTTCACACATAGCTTCTTGTGCTTGTGTCATTTGTTCTTCAAGACTTGCATTCTTTTCTGCCTGAATTCTGATGTATTCATCTTTGTCATACTCTGTCAAAGTGAATTCATACATTGTGACTTCATCATCTGATTCAGGATTCTTCACTTTAATTTCAGTGATGTTTTCATAAGTGAAAACCTTTGATTCAGTGATTTCCACATCTTCAGGTTTCACTGTACTTCTTTGTGTTCCGTACTGTTTCATGCTACTTTTCCACCTTTCTTGACATTCAATTCATAATATTTAGTTGCATGTGGAATCAATGGTTCAACATATTTCTGTGTCAGTCTGAAGCAATTTCCATAATCAGTCCAACCTTTGTAAGAATTTATTGAACACCATTCTGAATAGTTCATCATGTTCCCTGATTCAACTTTCTTCCTTATCTTCACCATTTTCTTTTTCATGTCTTTGCAGGTTTGCTTTCTTAATAGCACATAGGAAACAAACACTCTATAACCAAGGTAATCAATACCCCTGACATAAGTTGGAAACACTTGATAATTCTTCTTGATTTCTAACTTCATATTGTTATGGAAGTATTCATTGATTTCTTTCAGCAACTGATGCAGTTCTTCCTTAGTTCTTGCAAGAATCACAATGTCATCCATATATCTGAAGTAATATTTGACATGCTTGACTTCTTTCATCCAATGGTCAAAATCACTGAAGTAATAATTCCCACTGTACTGTGACAGATAGTTTCCAATTGGAATCCCTGTGTTTGGGTCAATGTCTTCATCTAACAGATATATTGAAACAAGGTCTTCATCTTCTGCTGTGTTGATTGAATCAATGATTTCATCAAGAATCCAAAGAAGGTCATTGTCTTTGAACATCTTTCTGTATTTCTGTTTCAGAATGTCATGATTCACTGATTGATAATAATGTCTTGCATCTATCTTCAGACAATATTGACAGTTTGGAACATCATGTTGGACTGCTTTCTTTACCCTGCTAAGTCCTTTGTGAATTCCCCTGTCAGGTATTGCTGAAAAGGTATCAGAAATAAGGTGCTTGATTAAATATGGTTCAATTACCTGCAAGATTGCCCACTGTGCGACCCTGTCAGGAAAATAAGGAAGTTTATAAATCTTTCTTGTTTTCCCATGCTCATTCTTATAGAACACTTCATATTCAGATGTATGATAGGTTTTATTTATCAGCATGTCCTGCAATTCCTTCAGGTACTTATCAGGGTCAGAATCAATCATTTGCACTTCTGCATACCATCCTTTCCCTTTCTTTGCATGTTGATGTGCTAACTTCAAATTTTCCATATCATAAATCTTTTCATATAAATGTCCATAACGCTTCATATAATTACAACCACCAATTCTTTCTGTCATTTTTGTATGCGTGTTTCTGATTCTTCAACTTCCTTTCAGGATTTACCAAAACAGATTCATTCCATGTGCTGTCATCAATGAATGACAGGCTTTTGTGTTTTGCCAAGTGGCAGGGTCAAGTAATTTCCACAATTTTTATATATGAAAACAGACAGTCCTTTTGGACTGCCTGAAATCAACCACGCATTTACTAAGTGACTGCTGATATTACGATTACGATTCCCAACACTGTTATTCAAATTCCAATAGAAACTACCTGCATTAGAACCATTATTCCAATTACTGCCTAATTGAGTAATCTTGAAAATGTTTTTATTGTGTACAGATATAACAACAAGGTGGAAGATGTTGCCATCAACAATTACCTAACCCATATATTTAATTAAACAGTGACTGTTGGTACATACACCAAGCGACCGCCGACATTACGATAACGAGTCCCAACACCGCTACTCAAATACCAACAGAAACCACCCGCATGAGAACCATCAGACCAATAACCGCCCAACCGAGCAATCCTGTATCCATCCCAAGTGTTGTTCTGATAGTAGTAATCACCAACAGGTAATGAACTGTTTCCTTTGACTTCAGAAGGTAAGAACAACCAATCATACTTTGTGGAATATCCCATTGCTGAAACATATCCATTTTCTGATGGAAGTGCGAAACCAATATTTTCATAATTATCTGTTTTCTTAGATTCAGCATAATTGAAATCTTTGCACACATAACCTAAAAATGGTTTTCCAACTTCACAATAAAAATTGATTCCATATGCGAATTTCCAAATGTTACCCCAAAAGTTTTCAACACCACGATAACAAATAGAAGTTTTTCCATCCACTGTATAGTCTCTTGCTTTGCCACCTTCATAAGTGGTTGTTTTTGTTGCTCTGCCTGTTCCATTACCAAGTGAAGCAGTTGAACCTGTTGCACCTGCATAAGAACTTGTTGTGTCAGAACCTGTTGTCCAAGGAAGATTGACAACACCCTGACCAATAGCAGTCTGAAGGTTCATCATTCCCATTTCAACAATCATCAGTAACTGTTCCATAGATGCTGTTTTGATTCCAAGTGAATGCCAACCTTCACCCCTGTTCTTTGCCATCTGTTCAATGTTTGGTCTTGTCAGGTTCTGTGATACACCTGAAGCAGGTCTTGCACCTGCAATGGAACTGAACTTGTCTTTAGAAGCATCCATGACCTGTTCATCATTTTTTAAATAAGCACTTGCGGATGTATCATAAATACATCCTTCATATGCTGACATAAGGATGTAATCAACTTCATTTCCATTCTTGTCATAGAATGCAGGATGAAGTTTGAATCCTGCCCTTTGTGTTTCACTAATATAATAGTTTGCTTTTCTTAAATGATAACCATATCCTGTTTCCTGTCTGTCATATTCAAGTGGACACACAAGATAATAGAACTTAGGCTGATACACCATGACCTGACCATTTGAACCATCTTCTGTGTAACCTTCATCACCATAGTAAGCATTGATTGTTCCACCATCAGACACATTGCATCTTTTTCTTCCACCATACATACTGAACTTGTCAAAGTCTGAACCTGCTGTCAAATTCTTTGCACCTGCTATTCTTGTGCAGGTCTTATTTTTGTAGTCCATTGTGATACCAAGAACATCTTCTGTTTCAATCATTCCAAGATATGCTCTGATATCTGTGACACCTGACAGAATTTCCTGTGCATTGAAGTCTTCACTTCTTAATGCATCAAGGTTTGCTTTTGCTGAAATATTTTCAGCAGTAAGCTGATTGAATACATTTGTTGCACTGTTGGTTGCATTCTGAAGATTTGTCTGTGCTGTTGATGCCTGTGCAATAACACCTGACAAAGATGACTGTGCAGACTGTGCTGAACTGATAACTGCATTCAGGTCACTTCTTGTCTTGGTTGCATTACTGATTGCAGTATCAAGATTCTTCTTTGCTGTGTTACCTGTTGATGTACTTGTATCAAGATTTGATTTAGCTGTCTTTGCATTGCTGATTGCAGTATCAAGTGCAGATTTAGCACTGTTTGCTAAACTGATGGAAGAATCAAGATTCTTCTTCACATCATTTGCAGATGCTGTTGTAGTCTGTGCAGTTGATGTTGCTGACTTCAGTGTACTTTCAGCATTGTTTGCTGAAGTAGTTGCAGAAACTAAGTTGTTTCTTGCTGTGTTTGCTGAAGTAATAGCACTATCAAGTGCAGACTTTGCTGTGTTTCCCTTGGATGTTGCATTGATAAGTGCTGTTGTTGCATCCTGTGCTGAAGCAACCTTTGCATCAAATTCTGCAACAGCTTCATTGACATCATCCTTGGAAGCAACTATCTGATTCTTGATGTCCTGATAACTGTTATTATCATCATTGACTTTATTCAGTGCATTGATGATTGAACTTCTGACTTCTTCACCATAGACAGCATTTGCAATTTCATCTGTATAAGGTTTAATGTTTGCCATTATTCTTCACCTTCCTTTTCATCTTCTTCACTTTTCTGATTTTCTTCATTCATACTTGCATAGTCAGATGCTAATTCAAGATTCTTCTGTTTTCTGACTTCTGCAAGGATATCTGACAGAATTCCTTCTATCAAATAAGCAGGAAGATTTGATTCCTGAATAACTTTATTCACAGAATCAGTCATCCTGATTTTTGTATTTTCTAATAAAACTGATAATGGTATATTCATTTTTCTTCCAACCTTTCCAATCTTTCAATGACTTCTTGTAATGCCTTTGTAATGACAGGGATGATTGCAGTTTCATCAATCTGATAACTGTCACCTGTGTACTTTCCTTTTTCATCATGCTGTGCAATCTTTATGACATAACTTTGATTCAACTTTTCCATTTCCTGTGCAATGTAACCACAATCAACATGATAATCTTTATTCTTCCAATCAAATGAATAATGTGGAATTTTCATAATTTCATCAATTCCACTGATTTCAGAATCAATAATGTTTTTCTTCAGCTTTTTATCAGATGCCCATGCTGTCAATCCATAAGCACCAAATAATGTCTGAATTTCAACATAACATGATGACGTAACATTCCACACAAATCTGAATTTGTTACATCCTGATGCAACAGGTAAATTCCATACACCACCATCAGCAGGATAAAAGCAGATTGGTGAAAACATAGATTCAAGAATAGATGCTGTTGTACCAATGACAAGTTTTCCACCTTGATGTCCAAAAATGTCTGTGTATTTGTTCGCTTCAATTCTAAGACCTGAAGCATCCAAATCAATTTTGCATCCTTTTGAATCTGTAATGTTGACTGTTGAACCTGTGATTCTTGAACCTGTGATATTACCTGTGAATGTTCCGTTTTTAGCAATAATACTTCCATCAGTAAGCACTTGAAAGTTTTTGTTTGCTGTCACAAGACCTTCAAGTTTTATTTTGGAAGCCTTGATTGCAACTGATTCAGCAGATTGATTGATTGAACTGATTACTTCAGAATAACCAACCTTTTTCTTCACTTCTGATTTGATTGCATTTGTTTTAACTTCAATCTGTGCTGATGTGGAATAAGACTTCAATGCTTCTGAAATCAATCCTGAAGCTGTTTCTTTTGCTGACAGTTTAATTGAATTTGCAGATTGATTGATTGCTGTTTCAACTTCTGTCTTTGTCCAATAAGATTTCAGTTCTTCTTGAACATCACCTTCAACTTCTTCTTTTGCATTACTAATCTGTCTTTCAACAGATGTTTTATATTCTGTTGAAATGTGTTCTGCTTTGATTGCTTCACCTGCAATCAATGTTCCAAGAATCTGACCATCCATTGTCATTGCAAGTTCATAGCTTCCTTTATAACCTGTCTTGGAATAACCAAGACCATTCAAATTCCACCGCCAAACACGTTTAGCAGTTTTCTTATCATTTGTGTCCATGATAAGAAGTTCATCTGCATTTTCACCAAGAACAACATGACCATTGGTTGCTGTTTTGATAAGTTCAGAAGCATTCTTCTTTGCTTCTTCAAGAATTTCAGATTTCTTTGGAAGTTCTTCAATCTTATTTTTGATTGAAGTTATATTTGATTCTGTCTTGGTTGATAAGCTGTTCTTGGAATAGGATGTTCCAAGGGTCAACTTATTGTTTGATGGTTTGTCCAAATAAATTGTCATTTCTGACACAGGAAAAAATCTATCAAGACCATTAGGTGTTGATGTGACCCTGATTCTATCAAGGACTTTGATTCTTTCCATGTCCACATGAAGCATGTGAAGGTCAACAGCAGATACTGTCAATGTAATCTGTGCAAACTGAATATCTGACAGATATTCCTTCCCTTTCTTTAAAAGGTTATCTGCAACATGAACATCATCCCATTTGACTGTTTTGAATATCCATCCATAGCTTTTGACTGCTTCCTGTGAATACACATAATCAACACCACCATTGACATCTTTGATTGTCAAATAAGCATCAAGACCTTCAACTTCTGTGACATCTTCAAGCCTTGCACCAAGTGGAATGACTGCTGTAACAATATCAGAAGCAACCATGTCATGTGTGAAGTCCAATAAGTTTGAACCAAATTCAATCACCTGTGTGTTTGTGTTTGGATAATCAGCAAGGTAATCAAGATATCTGACACCATTTTCTTTTCTGATTCTCAAATAACCACCATAGGTTTTCAACAGGTCTGTCTTGATGACTTCCAATGTTGATTCCCAATTGGTATATTTGTAAACATAATCATTTTTATCCTGAACAGTGACTGCACCAACTTTGAAGGTTTTATCAATGCCCTGATTTTTCATCTGCTGATTATGAATGTTCACCAAGGTTTCAAGATAACCCCTGACTGTCAATCCCTGATATTTTGCAGGTCTTTGAATAGAATCATTGAAATATGCAAGTTCACCTTCACAGATGACTTTCTTTCTGTTGTATAAATCTTTTGTTATTTCCACAACCCTTCCACAAAAGATTTCTTCATCACCATCATAAGCAGTAATGACTGAAGTCAATTCATTGACTTCTTCATAGTGTGGATGTTTTGGAAGAATGCTAAATTCAAAAGACCCTGCTGTGTTTTCCCCAATCTTTACAGTTGGGGAAATCAAAACAAGGTCTTCATCCCTTAAATCATACAAAGGGGAATTATTACAATATACACGATACATTTATAATGCACCCCCTTGATATTCAATTTTGACTGTTCCATTTCCTTTGAATGTCACATAATTTGTTCCATATTGAAGTCTGATTCCAAGAACCTGTGTCTTTCCTTTTGGAAGATTATATGTAACACCATCAAATGTCACAGTCATTGCTGTTGAACAGGTGAATGTTGGTGATACAATCTTTCTTTGATTCTGCAAGTTGACCTGCAATGAACCATTGACTGTGACTGCATTAACTCTGATGAAACCATTCTGAAAACTGAATGTGTCCCACAACCATTTTTCACCATTTCCATTTATATCAAGTCTGTAAGGTTCACATTCAGCATCAATTGTGATGGTGCATAATCTTTTGGAAGTTTTAAAAGAATTGATTTTGCACCTGCCTGTGTAATAATAGGCAGGGTCAAAATCCATCTGAATTCTTAATTTCTTACCATGAAGATAATTTGCAACATCAGCAACTGTTGATGCCCAATATTTGTTACCCTTCAAAACTGTAAAAGTAAATTGAAGTTTTCGTGTTTTATACTTAATGTCATCATTCAAGACTTCAGATAAGTCAATGACACCATCAGCACCAATCACATCAACTTCTTCTAACTTTGGTTCAGGAAATCCAATATCTTTGTCAGTCAGGATTAGACCAAAGTCATCATATGAATTTTTTGTTCCAAATGTCACTGTCTGCATTATTGTCTTTCCTTTCTCTTAATAATTTTACCAAGTTCTTCATCCATTGCAGGTGCTGTTTCTGCAACAAGCACACCTGTGTCAAGAACCAACTGACCTTTGAATTCAGGAAACCATTCTTCAAAGATTGCAAATAACTGTTCAAACCAATCATTCAAGGCTTTCACAATTAAATTGTCATGATGTCCAACTGCATCCTGAATGTCATTCATCAGATTACTATGTCCATACATAATTTCATCACCTGCTTCACCTGCACCCTTCGCAGTGCCTGTAACAGGATTCACATCAAACAGTGTTGGTTGTGTGAACATGAAAGGACTGTTCATAGCTTTCTTATACCAACTAATTCCAAAATGTGGAACACTTGGTGGTGTTAAACTGAAAGAACCACTGATTGAAATATGTGGTAATTTCAAATGTGGCAATGACCAACTGAAGTTCATAATTGACTTAATTCTGTTAATAGCACCTGAAACAACAGATTTACATCCATTCCAAATGCTTGTGAATGAAGATTTGATTCCATTCAATACACCTGTCACAGTTGATTTTGCACCATTCATTCCACTTGAAATAGTGGACTTAATACCATTTATAACTGAAGACACAGTTGACTTGATTCCATTCCAAACACTGCTGAACACAGATTTGATTGAATTCAAGATACTTGTGATTGTTGATTTTATAGCATTAAAGACAGATGAAATCACTGACTTTATTGCATTGATGACTGTTGTTACAACAGATTTGATTGCATTCCAAATTGTAGAAAATACAGACTTGATTGCATTCAGTGCTGTGCTGATGAATGATTTAATTGCATTCAATACAGTTTCAATCACTGACTTCAGGTCATTCCATACTGCCTGAACAAATCCCTTGATTGCATTCCATACTGTTGTAAATATTGTTTTCACAACATTCAGACCAAGCTGAATGATAGATTTCACAAGTTCAATACCTGCTGAAATCAAATTCTTGATTGCATCCCACACTGTTGACACAATGTTTTTAATACCATCCCACACACCTGACCAATCACCTTTGATTAGTGCTGTCACTGTTTGGATGACTGCCTGAACAATCTTCAGTGCTGAATCAATAAATGTGCTGATATAATTGAATGCATTTGTTACTACATTGATAATATCCTGACCCCAAGCATCCCAAGCCTGTTTGACAAGCTGAATGAATGCTGAAATCAATTCTTTCACTGCTTCAATAACAGTGCTGATTGTTTCTTTGATGGTTGCCCATGCTGACTGAACAGTGTTCCTGAAATCTTCATTGGTGTTGTACAATGCAACAAAGATTGCAATCAATGCTGTGATTGCCACCACTACCAATCCAATAGGACTTGTGATTGCACCAAGGACACCTGACAAACCACCAACAGAACCTGACAGTGATGATATAGTTGATATAGCTGTTCCAATCTTACCAACCATTGAACCAATACCACTGATGATTTTTCCACCAATAATCAAAACAGGTGAAGCAACTGCACCAATTCCCATTGCTGTTGCAATCATGGTTTTAGTGTGTTCATCAAGACTGCTGAACCATGTTGTTGCCTTTTCTACAACCCCACACACTTTTTCAAGTGTTGGTGCTAAAGCACCAATGAATGCAGTACCTAATTCAATACCGCTGTTCTTAATCTGATTGATTGCTTTGTGTGCCTTGACTGATGGTGTTTCTAATTTCTCCAATGCTTCACCGACATCATCTGTATCAGATGCCATTGTTTCAACTGTCTTGTTAAATTCATCAACACCACCATTCAGGATTGCAAGACCTGCCTTTCCTGCTTCAGCAGATGACCATAATTCATTGTAGGCAATACCATTTTCATCTGCATACTGCTTTGTGATTTGAAGAACATCAGCAAGTGACATTCCTGAATTCATGCATTCTTGGAATGACTTTCCTGTTTTTTCCTTGATGACACCACCAAGTGTTGTTCCTGAATCACCCAATTCATTGAACATACTGTTCATGTATGTGGTTGCTTCTGCTGTTGCAATACCCTGTTTAGTAAGTGAAACATAACCTGATGTCAAGTTGTTGATATTGACACCCATTGAAGAAGCTGTTGGAATAACTTTACCCATTGCAGATGCAAGTTCATCAACAGTTGTTTTACCTAAGTTCTGTGTTCTAACAAGTTTGTTTGCTATTTGGTCAGCACTTCCTGCTGATTTACCATAAGCATTCATTGTTGTTGTCAACACATCCACCGCTGTTGTTGTACTTGTGAAACCTGCTTTTGCAAGGTTTCCTGCTGTTTCAACAAACTTTCCAACCTTGTCCACACTCTGACCTGCTGACAGTGCCTGATATCCTGCTTCAGCAAGTTCTGATGCAGACAAACCTGTTTTATTGGATAGGGTCAAGAATTCCTTGGATAAGTCACTAACTGAAGTCTTGGAAGTATCAAACAAGGTTGACATCTTTGCCATACCATTTTGAAAGTCAGAAGCTGACTTTGTTGAAGTAGTCAGTGCAGTTGCAAGAACTGCTGACACAGGTGCAATTGCTTTTCCAAGACCTGTGATTTTGTTTCCTGCTGTTTCCATAACAGAACCAATCTTGGTTGCAAGATTCTGTGCTTTTGTATTAGTTTCATCAATCTGACTGTTTGCTTCTTTGTTATTGATGAAGATACTTCCAACAAGTTTAAACAAATCCATAATTCAATTAACCCCCTTCCTTTTCTATTTCAAAACTTTGCATGATTTTGTAAGAATCTTTTATGGTTGCTTCAAGCTGTTCATTTGTTGGTCTTTCAATTTTTGGTTTATTCCCAACTTTCAAATCATGCTTGAACTGCTCAAATGTTCTTTCATCCCAAGGTGGAAGTTTGTGAATATAGAATTCCCAAAGTTCATTGTGCTGTTGTTTTTCATCAAAGACTTTCAAGAAGTCCATCAATTGTCCTGCACCAATCACCTTATCAAGCAAAATAAATGGACTTGCATATTCTCTGAATAGCAAGTCCATAAAAGTAAGATGGTTTACTTGAACAATTTTGAAACAACCTTGAAAAAATCCTTGAATTCCTGCTTCTGAACAACAGCAACAATCATTTCAGTGAAAGTTACCATGTCAAGGTTTCCAATTTCCTTGACTGTCATTCCTGACAGACCTGAAAGAAAAGTGTAAATTTCATTTTTGCAGGAAGGAAGATTCTTCATGATGATAGAAACAACTTCCATCACAACAGATACACCAAGCATTGTTGTAGCATCTGTGTTTTCATCTTCATCATCCTTCTGACTAATCATTGACTTCATGTCTTTGATTTTATCAGGTGTGATGATTTCCTTTAAATCCTTGAAACCAATCTTTGAAAGAATCCCAAACATTGGGAATAAGTCATCAGATTTCAGTGTTCTAAGTTCAAATTCCATTAGTCTTCACCCACTTTCTTTCTTGTTCTTTTTGCAGGTTCTTTGTCTTCCTGCACTTCAATCAGGTGTTTTGAAACTTCCATGATTTCAGAAATTCTTTTGTCATCAGCTTCAAACACTTCACCAATCTTGTGAAGTTTCCCTGTGTATCTGTCATTGAATTCATTTATAACCTTTACTTTTGCCATTGTTCAAAACCATCCTTTCTAATTACGCAAGTGTTTTTGGATAATAAATGTGATAAGGAAGGGTGTCAAGGTCAGAATCAAGGTCTGCATGACATGCAAATGTATATGTTCCAACCCCTTCTTTCTTATTTTCACCATTTGATTCAAGTCCACTTGTACAAAGTGCATTGTCCATAATGACAATGATGTTTTTACCGCCTAATGTCTTACCAACAAAAGCAATATTCTGAAGATAATCACCATCTTCAACATCTGCCTTTGATTCAATCAGGTCATAATTGGTATCTTTGGAAGTCCCATCAACACCAATGATTGCTGATTTGATAATATCCTTTGTGATTTCAAGGAAATTGATTTCCATTTCAGCAGTTTCACCTGTCTTGACTTTAAGACCTTTTACCGCAACCATTGCACCATCTGCTTCAATGTCTGCAAATTCAGGTGTGATTGTAATCTTAGAACCACCCTGTGTTGCACCCATAATTGAATTTTCAAAATTCCATTTGTGGGAAGTATCATCATAAGTCACATTCTTATGAATCGTACCTGCACCAAACAAAATCTTTTTAGGTGTGTCGGATGTCACACCTGTTTTTCCAAACTTTGCCATGTTTTACACCTTCCATTCTTTTATTCTTAATGTTATTTCTAATCTATGAATACCAAATTCAACTGAAGGAACAGGATATGCTGTCACATACATGATTGCAATTCCTGAACCACTTTTCATGATATCTGTTATTCCATCACATCCAAGTGTGTCCTTCAGTAATTCCTTTACAGTTTCAAGATTCAGAAAACTTCCTTTTGTGTTACCTGTCAGAATGAAATTACATTCTTCCATTCCATCTTCATTCAATGGTTCTATTTCCTGATATTCACCAACCCAATATGTTTCAGGAATATCAGAAGTCCATTCCATGAATTCATAGGGAATGTTTAATGATTCTAACAGGTTGTTTATATAATTAAAACCTTCAGTTGTCATTATCAAACACCCCCAAAATATCTTTCAGCAACAGACTGAATCTTTCCTTCTGTTGCTGTGAATGCTCTGTATAAAGGTCTGTTTGCTGTTTTACCATTGGTATAATAAGCATTCAGTCCCTTCTTTCTCATAATAGCAACAACTCTTTTTGCTTCTTCCTTGGTGTATGTCTTCCCACCTTTTGGTGCTTGTGGTTTTCCACCTGTGTCAACAAAGACCCAATAACCTTTTCTGCCACCACCATTGATTGCATGTTCACCTGTTCCAAATTCTTCATAGATTGCATTCCAATAATCTGAACCAATGTGAACTGCAAGTGCATCTTCATCAACCTTGTATTGATAAGAACCTGCTGTCTGTGATGTCTTTCTTCTGCTATTTCTTTGTGCCTGTGACCTGATTTCACCACCAATTTCATGAAGAAAAGCAATTGCTTTATCTTTCAGTGCTGTTTTCACATTCACTGAATAACTATGGAATTCTACATTCTTAGACACCTAAACCACCCCCAACATACTGAAGCATGATTTCCAAGTGCTGATGCATTCCCATAGGGTCATCAATCATTAAGATGTGATATTCAACCCCATCAATAATCATTCTTGCATTTTCAGATGTTGCATCAATCTTTGTTTCATCCTGTTCAGACTGAATCACACCTGTTTTCAAGTTAAATGGATTCCAAACCCATTTCTTTGAAAGATTTCTGAAGGATTTAAAATCACAGATGAAAATATGTGTGGATGATTGCACCTTTGCACTGTATTCACTAATGTCATTCTGACCATTGGATAAGTCCAACCAACCTTTCAGTGATGTGACATCCATCCACACATGTTCCTTTTCACCAATGATGTTCTTTTTTCCTTCATCTTTCACCTGAATCAATGCAGTTGTATTTCCACCAACTGAAATCATCAGAATCTTGCTTTCATGTAAGGTTTTAAAAAACCAAGCAGGGAAACAGGATATCCCATCACTTGGTTATTTGCATCATAATCAACATAGGTCACAGAATGTCTTGACAGTGATTCAGATTTAATTCCAACCTTATCACGCATATCAACTTCATATTTCAGAAGATTGATGATTCCAACCTGAATATCTTCAGGATAGACAACTTTTGTGACCATGTTGGAATCAACAGTGAACACTTCTTTGTCAAGTCTTATGAAGTCCTTACCAACTTCAGTGACCACATACAGTCCATCATTCACTTCTGATTCTGAAATCTGAATGGTGTCACCCACTCTGATGAATGGATGACCACCAAAGATTCTGTCACCAAGACTGTTTCCTATGAATCTGATGCTTCTGTTCTGAAAATTGTTATTGGTGTACTTCCTGATAAGAAGTTCCAATGCATTCAGCTTCTTTTGAAGAATCTTTGTGTCCTGCCCTATGAAATCAGGCATGGACACAATATCATCAACTGATATAATCATCAGATTCACCGCCTTTCTTTACTTAGGCAGTAGGTGCATCACCCTTGAATTTTGCAACAACAAGTTTAGATGCATTTGTTACTGCAACACCATAATACTTAGAAGCTGTGATATCATGCTTCTGCTTTTTAGGAAACCATTCATGGTCAACCTGTGTATCTTTTTTTAAGAAGATAGTTAATGCAGGAAGTTCATCTTCTGTATACTCTGTTTCAGCAGAATCAGGTTCAAGTTTGATGATAGGATTTAACCAACAGTTGGTTGTTTCTTCCTGTTTCACTTTCTTGGATTTCTTAATCCAACAACCTGCAATCTTACCAATAGAACCATTGACTGCAACACCTGCTTCAAACTTATCAGCAGAAATGAAATCTGCATCAGTAAGAAGTGCTTTTTCCTGTTTTGGATGGATGAACATAACCTTTTCAATTCCATCTTCTTCATCTTCAAACTTAGTTACTGCATCAACAATTCCATCATAGTTGACATAATTTGCTTTTTCATCAGCAGTGATGCATTTATCCTTGGATGCAGTCATCTTTGCATAAATAGCATCAATAAGGTCATTGTCCACTTTGTTGACAATAGATTTTGCTAACTGTAAAGTTGCCTGACCAATAGGATTTCCAAGACCACTGTTAATTGCAGTCTGTAAGATAGAAACAGCCTTCATTGCACACTTAATTGTAAAAGTGGTGCTTCCTGCTGTCAGATTTGTTGTTTCAACTTCAGCATTTGTATCAGATGCCTTTTCAACATCAAAGTCTTCAGCATCACCAATGTAATTCCAAGAAGGAACTGTGATTGTGTCACCTGCTGTTCCCTGTAAGTCTGTGTTTACATGTGCATATGGTGTAATCTTGCACTGTGCTTCAATCTTTGCTTCAATCATGTCAGACATGACTTCAGGATTGATAATGTTAGATAATTTAGTTGTTGTACTTGCCATAATTTTTCACCTTTTAACCTTTCTTAATTGCTTGATAATTCTTTGTATAATTCAGGATTTTCATTGAACAGCTTGTTTCTTGCCTGATATCCCATTTTATTGAAGTCTTCCTTTGTGACTGTGTCTTTCTGTTCAGGCTTTTCAAGTTTCTTTTCTTCAATCTTCTTTGTGGAAGTTGATTCAAACTGACTTGGAAACTGTGTTTTCAGTCCTTTCACCTTGTCATCAAGACCTTTGACCTGTCCATCTTCACCAAGTTCAGGTTTCCAATCACTGTCATGATTCATTTTATAAATCAGATAATCAATGTCGGTTGCCTTTGCACCTGCTGAAAGAAGACCAATCTTCAATGCAGATTCTGTTTTTGCTTCAGCAAGTTCTTCCTGCTGTTTCTGAATAGTTGCTTCATACTCTGTAATTTTTGTCTGCACATCTTCCTGACCTTTAGTTGCTTTCTGAAGTTCTGCAATCAGCTTCTGTGATTCTGCATCCTTTGCAACCATTGCATCATGGTCAGTCTTTAATTTTCCATATCTCACATCAAGATTTTCTTCTGATGCAGTATAGATTTTGTTCTGTTTCATAGCATCAAGAATTCCTTTGACCTGTTCATCAGTCAAGTTCTGTGCTTTCAATAATTCCTGTAATGTCATTGTTATATTCCTTTCTTTCACATTTACAATTTTTACAAGTTATGTCTTGGATGTGACTGTCAGTCACTGATGTTTTACATGGTCACCCATGAAAATGACATAAAAATAAAGCAGTTTAATGTCTTACTTAGGACATAATAAAAACACCCTGTTTCCAAGGTGTTTAAATTACTGTGTTCTATCCATGAAGAAGTTCTTCCAATATGGATTTTCTTCATCAAAGATTTTCTTTTGTTCTGATGTCAGTGCATATGGGTAATCTCTGAACATATTGAATTCAGTCTTCTTATCAAAAGAAAACACCCATTCACCTTTTACTTCAGGATTGTTCAACCACCATATCTTGTCATCAGGGTTGTTCTTATACCATTTACTTGATTGTTCCATTTTTTCCCTTCTTCTATGCAGAATCTGATGTGTTGATGTAACCAAGTAAAGATTTGAAATCATCTGTTGAAAAATCACTTTCTTCAATATCAATCATGAAATCATAAGTTGATGATGTTCCATAATCTGATGTGGAAGTACAACCAAACCTGTCATGAAGTGTACTTTTAGGATTTCCATTGAAATCTGTCCAACCACTATTATATGCTGATTGTAATTCTAAATATTGAAGTTTTCCTTCTTCTGTTTTTCTGACAATAGAAGCATGTTTTCCAACACATAAATAGTATTCTTTACCTGTTTCCACCTGTTTCAATAACCTATTACCAACAGTCAATGAACATTTTCCATCTGCTTTCAAGGTTTTGATTCCTTCAGTTTTTGATAAACCATTAAGATTCAGACCATTTGAAAAGAATTCCTGACTTTTGTTTCCCCTAAAATCAAGAATATCCCATCCCTGTTTTTGTCCAATATAAGCAAGACCAACAGAAGCACATGAACCTGAAGTTCTGTCACCACCTGCAAGAAGATTGATGATTTCTTCTTCTGTCACCTTCTTAATTTGATTCTGAACAGGATTGTAATCAACATTCATCTGATTTAATCTTTTGAAAAATCCATCATAATGTGAATCTTTTGAACCTGTCGGTTTAGGTAATGTTTTCAATTTCATTGTATCAGCATTACTTGGTAACTTCAAATACTTCTTTTTGAAGTCTTCAAAGGACTTTGATTTCTCTAATCCAAAGAATGATGCTCTGTCCTGAAGGGTTTTCAATTCAGATTCATCCAATGCCCATTTTGCCCTTTGAAGAAGTTGACATCTGCAATTGCAGACATTCCTTGCAGAACCACCAACTGATGGTGCTTTCATCTTTTCACCACCAACTTCAAAGAAATCATCCCATTCCCTGATTTGACCATCTGCTTCCTGATGCCATGGTCTTGTAACTGAATCAAGTGTTGCATCCCATTGTTTTACAATGTCAGCACCCTTTTTCTTTGCTTCAGTACCTGCATCAAGAAATCCTTGCTGATTTACTCTGTGACCTTCAGTTCTTGCAATTCTCATTGCCATATTCAAGGCTTTTGACATTGGATTGTTCATACCAAGTGCAATCTTATATGCTACCTGTTGCCATGTTTCACCATTTGCAATTCCCCTTGATAACTCTGCCCTGATAGTCACTTTTAGCTTTTTGACATCTTCAGCAAGTCTTCCTTTCAAGACATCACCTGAATGATACTTGGAAGACAGTTTTGAATCTGTCTGAAGTGCAGTCAGCACTTTCTTTTGGTCAATTGGAACTGTGATTGGAATTCCCTGTTTTTGCAAAGAATACATGTTTCCAATATATCCATTGTGATAAGCATCCTGAAGATATTCATTGATGGTTTGATAAGACCCTTTGTTCAGCTTATCAAGAATACCATCAATCTGTTTCTTCATTGCTTCCTGATATTTGACCTGATAGATGATAGACTGAAGATTCTGCATATCAGTTCTAAGATTCAGGTCATTGATTGATTTTTGCAGGTCTTTTGATGCCTGTGCATATACCTGTTTCAATTCACGCAAGGTCTTTTGTTCCTGCTGAAGCTGATATTTAGTAATCTGTTTTTCAGTCTTATTCATCTATGTCTTCACCACCTTCTTCAGGAACAATCCATTCCAAGGTGGATTGTGCAAGCTGATTATCCTGTTCTTCATCTTCAGGAAGTTTGTCTTTGATATCTTCATAATCAATATCAAGGATTTCACAGATGGTCTGAATAATTGTTTCATTATCGAGAACACCCTGAAGTGATAGGATTATATTGATTTGTATCTGCTGTTTCTGTGCATCAGTCAATTCAATCTGTGCATTATCCTGTGCATTGGTCATGACCTCACGTTTAAAATCAAACCACACATCTGCAACCTGATAATCAGTTCCATCAATTCTGTTGATTTCACCAATGACAACCTTCACAATCTTCTTCAGGAACTGCTTCATTCTGATTTCCAACTTGTTACACTTCAAATCAAGAAGTGCATATCTTGATTTGATAACAACATTGGTAACATTACCATCACCAAGCTGTGCAGAATTGAATCCCATTCCAAATCTGTAAATGTTCTTTTCATCTTCCTGCATCTTTGCCTGTCTTGCCTGATATGGAATATCTATTGTGTGGACTTCCACACCCCCTTCAGGGTCAACACCAATCATCTTCTTGGTCTTCAGATTCTGCTGAAGTTCATCAAGATTGTCACCTTGGAATCCTTTAACCACATGCAATGGATAATCAAAATCAGCAAGGTTATTTGAAAGACCACATGACATGATGTCATAGTCATCAATCAAATCCTTGATTGGTTTAAGTCCTGACCACTGCTTTTTATTATTGTCCAATCTGAAGAATGGAATAAAACCAAAGTTTTCATAATAGATGGATTCATCACCATCTTTCTTATAAATCACATGTGGTCTTGGATTGATTGGTTCTGATTCATCAAGAATCAGCTTTCCTTCTTCTTCCTGCACATAGAATGTTGTCTGATTTTCATCCCATACTTGAATACGTTTGATGACCTTGTTTTCCTTGGTTAGCTTGTCCACATACCAATAAATCACATAGGCACATCCATCATCTGTGTCCTTTTCTCTAACTTCTACAACACCAAGGGAATCTGCACATTCAAATGACAGCTTTCCATCTTTGTTCATGTAAGCATACATATATTCAAATCCCTTTGCCATTGTACCTGTCAGAACATCATTCAATTCACAGATAAAGTCATCATCAAAGTATTCATCCAATCTTGTCTGAAGTTCAGGAATATCAGAATGAATGATTCCATTTTCACCTGATAACATGTACTGCACTGCTTGGTCAACCAATTCAGTGAAGAATGGATGTGAAATCTTGACATTGCTTCTTGTTGTGTCTTCAACCAATTGTCCATCAGCATTGAAATAAAACATTCTATAATGCATGATATCATGGTCTGCATCATAGTATTTTTGACCAATGGAAGCAAGGTTCTTCTTGGTTGACACCTTGTCTTCCTGAATAAACTTCAGAATTTCATCTTCCTTTAACACATTTCTTCACCATCCTTTCTAATACAACCAAGCATTTCCAATGATGTCATCTTCCAACCCATAACGCATTGCATCCATTAAGTGGTTGAAATCATCAATTGGTCTGTTCAGTTTGTTTCCAAATTTATCTTTATCCCATGTATAATTGGATATTTCTGTCAGGAAGTTGACACATCTTGGATGGACAATGATTTCAAGGTCTTGAATCCACTGTATTCCATTGTTGATACTGTCTTTTCCTTTCTTTGCCCCCTTGATTCTTAGTCCAAGGGATTTCAATTCATCAATGGACTTTGGTTCAGCAGAATCACCTGTGAATTTCTCTTTTCCATATCCCATTGATGATAGTTCTTCATATATTTTTTTATTGGACAAACCTGTTTTATAAAGTTCATCCCACACATACAATTTCTTATTTTCCAAATCAAGAAACATGATTGGTGATGCTGAAGGGTCATTTGTATAACCAAAGTCAAGTCCACATCTTGTTTTGCAATTCCTTACATCATCAAGTGTGAATGCCTGTTCTTTCCAATTTTCATACACAAGACCATCAACAATTCCCCATCCACCAAGACCTGCAACTGCATATCTTCTTGGATTGTTCTTTTTCATCCTTTCAAACACCTGCAAGTCAGCTTTGTCCAACCATTCATTGCATAAATAGTTAGTAGTCAATGCAAGTGTATCAGGGTCAGGATTGTCAAAGAATCGTTTCTTCATCCAATGATGTTCATTCCAAGGGTTGAAGGTCAGTGTTATCTGCTTCCATAGTCCATCAGGACATTCACCCCTGATTGATTCATCCAACATATCAAAATCAGCTTCAGACATGATTTCATATGCTTCTTCAATCCACATCCAACACAAACAGCCTTTATCAACTGCAATAGATGTGACTTTCAAGGGGTCATCCAATCCCCTGAAATATATCTTTTGACCTGTTGGAAGATATGTTGCTTCCAAGGGTGACAATGTGAATTGCCATAAATGGTCAACACCAAATCTGTGACATGCCCATTTCAAATCAGCATAGCAAGAATCTTTCAATGTTCTGAAGGTCTTTCTGATGACCAACAGATTTGATTCAGGATATTTCATCAGGTTGTAAATGTACCAAAGTGCTGTTGTCTTGGATTTCTTGGAAGCACGACTTCCTTTTACAACTCTGTATCTTCCTTTGAAGTTCCAAAACTTTTTATATCCTTTTCCAACGATATCAGGCAGATGATAATATTTTTTATTCAAATTTATCACCTTCCCTTAACCTGAAACATCCATGTTCTTTGCATTTATGTACATCCATCAATCCCTGTGTCAATACACCATGATAATGTGTGCAGTAAGCAACAGGATGATTGGTGAAATTTCCATCAATGCACCAATAAGAATTCTTGGTCTTTTGGACTTGATTCTTCTGTCTTTTCCGTCTTCTTTTTAGCTGTTCTTTTCTGTTGCCCTTTCCTTTCCCATTATTCCTGTGTTTATTCTTCAAGGTCATCTTCACCCCCAAACACAGGAAGGACAACATTCACTGTTGCTGTGTTATCTAATGCCCCCTGCATTCTTGCAAGAAGCTGAATTGCTCTGATTCTGTCCTGATTAGATGCTGTTTTTGTCTTGGTGACTGCTTCAGAAATACCATCACCACATCCTTCAACAACAATCACTTCTTCTTCAGATTCTTTTAGAATGATTGATGTCAGGACTTCCTGCATCTGAATAGCATCAAGAATCTTATCATTCTTAACTTCTGTCTGAAGTTCTTTGATTCTCTGTTTTACTTCATCCAACATCAGCAATCTTGCACCCTGTGTTTTGGCATTCTTATCAGAATACCCTGCTTTGATAGCAGACTGTGTTGCATTTCCTGATGCAATGAATTCTTGACAAAATCTTTCCTGTCTTGCTGTCATCCCATGTCCTGACACCCCCTTCCTTTCTATTTTGCCAATGCAAAAAGACACCTGCCCTTTTCAGGGTGGTGTCTTTCACTTATCCTTTTATATAGTATTTTACTATATAATAATAGCATAAATTCAGTTTACATGCAATAGTTTATGCTGAATTTATTCTGCATTTTATTCTACAAAGTGCAGATTTTTTGATATTCATGATATGACTGCACTGCCTTATTGAATATGCTTGGAAATAATATAAATTGATGAATTCCTTTTGTCTGTCTGTATAATAAGAAAGGTTGACATTTGCACACATTGTTTCATGTTCTTTCTTCATGTGTTCAAGGTTTTCTTTATCTTCAATTAACCTGATAACCGACTTTTCAAGTGAATCACCTGATGAACTTGTCTGAACACATTCCTTGTCATATCTAATTGCACCGACTGTTGTAAATGCATCAATCTTCATCTGCAATTCATCAATGTCCTGTTTCAATTCTCTGATATCATCAAGAATCAATTTTCATCACCGCCTGTCTTTTGTGTTCTTGGTGTTCTTGCTAAAACACTACTACTATATATTTATTTTTTTTCACTTAAAATCATATAAATATATAGTAAAATACAATAAAATTATTATTTTTATTTAAAAGTGAAAAGTACCAAGAACACCAAGAACAACCAAGAACAGAAGTCTTGAAACCCTTATAAATAAAGGCTTTTCGCTGTTCTTGCTAGTGTTCTTTGTTGTTCTTGCACACCCTTCAACCACTGCTGTGTCATGTTCTTGGTGGTGTCAAAATTCTAAGCACCAAGAACAACCAAGAACAGTTATTTCATCAATTCCTGCATGTAAGGAAGACCACCAAGAACATCAATAAGCTGATGCCATTCATCCAACTTATGATGTGACCTTTGTTCAATGATTCTTGCAATCACTTCATAGTTCATCATGACTGTTCGCTTCTGATTGTATGATGATGGAAGAAGTTGAATCATCTGCCACCAATCAATTTTGTCATGATTCTGAAGGAAGTCTTGTCTTGCATTATTGATTGCATCAATAACCATATCCACTACAATCAGGTTAGTCTTGGAAAGATGTTCAGTGCTGAAGTCATTCAAGGTCAAATCCCTGCTGTGAATCTTATGCATGGTAGAACAACTATTTGCAACAGTTCCAATCTTGTATGTGTCAAATTCTTTCCACCAATACAAAGGTGCTTCAATATCCATCCATACCTGAATCATTCTGTCATATTTTCTGTGTTCTGTTCCTGCATTGAATAATGTTTTCATCAGCTTCAGGTCATTATCACCGACTGCATAACATCTGAAGTTGTCACATCTTCCAAGTCTGTCTTCTTTGTTGCAGACACCCTTTTCTTCAATCAGTCCACATTTACCACAATCAACTGCATCATAACTGTCTGACTTATCCCAACTGTTCTTTGGGTTTCTCATTCCATGGATAGCAGGGTTAAAACCCTGCACATCCAAAATTTCACATCTTAACATCACTTCACCGCCTAACTGAAAAGTATTAAAAAAGTTAATAAAACCATACAAAATGAAGAAGTTTCATCATTTTTCTTTTCTAAATCACCATAAATTCCCCAAATAATGAAAATAAGTGCTAATTTTAAGAACATTAAATGTCACCTTCTTTTCTGTGAAGTGACCTGTCAGCACTGAATCCTTCAGGATATCTTGCTTTCAGCTTGTCAATGTTTGTCTGCATCACATCATCCATATCAAGGTCAAGTGCTTCACATGCTTCAGCAATCATCCAAAGACAGTCACCAAGTTCTTTCTTGATATGCTCTTTGTCAAATTCATGTCCCTGATATACCTTCTGAAGAATTCCTGCAACTTCACCTGCTTCTGAAGTAAGTCCAAACACTGCATGATGCAATCTTCCTTCCTTATTGTCATATGGAATACTACATGTTCTCATTGCTAATTTCTGATATTCTTTTCCTGTCATTTTCTTACACCTTCCACAATCATTAAATGAAGCACCAAAACATTCATCACGCTTCATCACATTGATTTCCTTTCTTTAATCTCTGCCATCTTTGCACTGTTCAATCTTGTATCACCATGTACCCTGCTATAAGAAAGATATCCATTCATTCTGTCAATCTTTGTCAGGTTCGTTGAACCACACACAGGACACACATCCATTTCAAGTTCCTGATGTCCACAATCATCACAATATGCAAGTGATAAGTTCACACCTTCATAGAATCCTTTATCCATTGCCCTTCTGACTAATGTCCTGATTGCATCTTTGTTGTAGTCAATTGGATATCTTACATATTGTATTTTCCCACCATTGCATAAATCCCAAAATCTACCTTCCAAATCCTGCTTCTGAATTGGTGTGATGTCTTCAGTCACATGACAGTGAAAACTGTTTGACACATAAGGTCTGTCAGATACATTTTCAATCACACCATACATTTTTCTGAACTGTTCAATCTGAAGACCACAAAGTGATTCAGCAGGTGTTCCATAAATTGCATATAGCCATCCATCTTCTTCCTTGAATTCATTCACCTTGTCATTGATATACTTCAGAACATCCAACGCAAACTGTCCATCTTCCACAAGGGATTTTCCATTGTATAATTCCTGAAGTTCATTCAATGCTGTGATTCCAAAGGATGCAGTCATTGGTTTCAGCAATGGTTTGATTTTGTCTGTTGGTTTCAGATGTCCACCATAGAAACCACCTTCACAATACTGAATTGGGTTTGTTGATGCTTTCATTTCACCAAGATAGTCATATGTCCTTTGATGAATCTTTCTAATCATGTTCAGATAATAATCAAGCACTTCATAGAAGTCTTTGCTTTCCTGTCTTGATTTTGCAAGAATCATTGGAAGATGAAGACTAACTGCACCAATGTTGAATCTTCCAACAAACACAGGTTTGTCTGATTCATCAGCAGGATGCATTCCACCTTTTTCATACCAAGGTGATAAGAATGCTCTGCATCCCATAGGGGAAACTACCCTTCCATATTTCTTATACATGGAAGCAACATATCCTTCACCTGTCAGTGATAACCAATCAGGATACATTGTTTTGGAACTGCATTCAATCCCTGCTTCAAAGACATCTTCATTGATGCATCCTTCACCGTGCAGATTTTCATCATACAAAAATACCAACTTAGGGAATAACACAGGTTTTTTGTTTCCTTCCTTGCCCTGCCCCTTTGCATGAACTTCAAGGAATGTGATAGATGCCATCTTTCCAAATTCATCTGTTGCAAGACCAAATGTCATTGTGATGAATGGATAATCACCCCTGCTTGAACCAACTGTGTTCAGCTTCATTTCTATTCCTTGGAATCCTTGTTCAAAATCTCTTTTGACCTTTTGCATTGCATAGGTGTTTGCATTTTTTGATACATCATCTGAATCAAGTTCTGAATATGCTGATATCATCTGATAATATTCATCAACATATTTCTTGAATGATTTCACCGCATAAGGTGAAAGAATCTTGTCCACTTCAGGAACAGTGAATCCACCATACTGCTGTGAAGCTGTTGAAAGAATGATGTCACCAAGTACATCAAAAGCAGTATCAAGGGTCTTTGGTTCGTTATACCAAATATTCCCCATTTCAAAACCACCCTTCATGACTGAACCAACATCACACAGACAACAGTTCATTGTGTCCAACCTTGCTGATTGGTCATGTACATATATGTAACCATCTTTACATGCTTGAAGTTCTTCCTGTGTCATAAAGAATTTTCTGTACAGTCTTTTATTCAGGTCATTGAATATCAAGCATCTTTTAGTTGCTACCAATGTGCTGTCAGTGTTTGCATTCTCTTTGTCACCAATGAATCTGATGGATTGTGATTTCTGATATACCTTATCCATCATGTGAACAAAATCTTTTTTATAGTTACGATAGTCTTTATATGACTTTGCAATTCTTGGGTCAAACTGTTCCAATGATTCTTCAACAACATTGTGCATGTCTGCAATTGGAATCAGTTCTGTGTTCAGCAATGACAGTCTTAATTCAACAATGTCTTTCAGTCTGTCAAACGCTTCATCATCAAGGTCAATCATGACCCTTTTTGCAGATTTTGTGACTGCATTCTTTATCTTCATGAAGTCATAACCTTCATGTGTTCCATCTTTCTTAATTACTTTCATGCAGAATCACCTTTCCTTCCTTCAGTGATTTCTGAACATCAATCACCCTTTGATTGGTAGAACCTGCCCAAGGATAATTGACATCTTTCAATTCTTCAATGAATTCACCATCCACAAGAACATCAACATATTTCATCACTGCTTTCATATATTTGTTATTCATGATGGTTTCCCAATCATAGCCTGTATAAATCCAAATAGTCTTAGTTGGAAACTTCTTTTTGATTTCCTGACACAGACAGAAAACTGTTCCTTTGTTGGTTGAAAATAAAGGGTCACCACCGCTGAATGTAATTCCTGCAATGTGCTTCTTTTTCAGTTCCTTGAAGATTTCCTTCTTTGCTCTGATATCAAATTCAATACCATCATCAGGATTCCATGTCACAGGATTCTGACAACCATTGCAATGATGACTGCATCCTGCCACCCAAAGAACTACACGCAAACCATCACCATTATTCATGTCATCTTTTGTAATGTTATGATAATTCATCAACAGTTCACCGCCTTTCCACCAAGTTCCACATACTTCTTCATGTACCAATCAGCTTTCTTCATATCTTCAGCACCATTCTTGAACACTGCCCTTTTTCTGTACTTCCATACATTCAACAGGCAAAAGTGCTTGACTGCTGTTTTCCCAAAGATTGCTATCATTTCATCAATACATTCCATTCCACCATCCTGGCAATAGTGGGATGGATGATTGACAACATCTTCTGCAAATGATAACTGACCATCTGTTTCTTCATGTAATTCCATCATCCATCATCCTTTCTACTTAATAAAAATTATTGCTTTCTTACCATTCAACCTGACATCCTTCCTATCACATCCAAGGTGTTTCTTAATTTCCTTAGTGAAAGTCTGCATTGCAATTCTTGTGAATCCATTTTCATTGCAAAATGTGTCATACCTTGCAAATACTTCTTTGGTTTCATGGTTTAGAATTTCATCTTCTTCCACTTCTTCCAAGAATAGAAGAATTGGATTGTTGTCTTTTTCAAAGTTGTCAACTTCATCCTTGACCTTCTGTGATTCTGTGAATCCCTGATTTGTCAGAACTCTTTTCAATCCTTCAATACCAAGTTTTATCAGGTATTCTGCAACATCCTGTTTCTTCAGCTTCCAAGTGATTCCTGCATCAAAGTCATCATCATTCTTGCTAAATTTAGCATTGAATGGAATGATGACAAGTCTTCTTTTGATTGCTTCAAATCCTTTGTTTCTCATTCTTGGAATCTCATTTGCACTGAATAACAGCTTGACTGTTGGTTTGAAGAAATATGCATCCTGACCTTTGTTTTCTGCCTTGATATCATTTCCACTGACAATCTTCTTGAACTGTGCAATCACCTTTCCTTGCAGGAATTCATCACTGATATCATCACCAATGTTTGCAAGTTTTCCAAACATGGTTGTTGTACTGAATCGTTCACCAAGTTCATCCATATCCAATGACACATAGTTTGGTCTTCCAAGTACATTCTTCACCATATCCAAAAATGTTGATTTACCATTTGACCCTGAACCTGTCAGGAAGAATGATTTTGATAATTCATTTTGTCTGAAGAAGCAATATCCAATACATTCTTCAAGTAACGCTCTGATTTCATCATCCTGACAGGATATTTTGTTCAAGGTCTTATCACACAATTCACTGTATGCTTCAGGGTTATAGTCCCAAGGAATCATGTTTGTAATAACATGGTCAGGACTGAATGGAAGAAGTTCATCTGTTGCTAAGTCATAAAGACCATTCCTGAATGCAATCAGATTTGCATCTGCAACCTGTGTTTCTTCAGGTGTGATGATTTCCAAATACTTCAGGGTTTCCACTCTGTGATTTGCTTTCAGTGTTGGAATCAATTCAACCATCTTGGATTCAATGAATCTGTAACCTGATTTATAAATCCCACCATCATACACATGAAGCTGTCCCTGAATCCTTTTGATGTGATATTCATTCTTCATGTACTGACCAAAAGCATTGTGCAAGAATGTTTTTCCTTTGTAGAAAATTGGTTTTGCAAATGCATCATCCCTTGTGATGACATCCATTTCTTCTTCTGATAATGCATCCTGAAAGATAAAATGATTGATGTTATCTAACACCCTTCTTATTGGTTCTCTGTCCAACATAAGCTGTGACTGAAGAATCAGGATGTATTTAAACAATTCATCATTCCTTCCATCCCCTTCCTGCAAGTCTGCAAGATTGATGGTTGTATTCACAGGAATCAATTCATCAGGAACTTCATCAATGTCATCAGGTTCAAAGGATGGTGGAAATCTATCAACACCATTGACCCTTAGTGGTATGTATGTTGACCTTGAATGAATATCTGCAATCAATCCAACTGCTAGTTTTTTATCCTTTCCACCCTTTTCAATCCTGTGTTCTGTGTCCTTCCAATAGCTGTGAATGTGTCCATTTTCAGGATTTTCAAGAATCAAACAATTCCAATTGTTCTTTTCTGCCATATCCCAAAACTTCTGTGACAGTTCATCAGTATCAAATGAAATATCAACAAAGTCCTGATTCAGGATTGCACCAAATGACTGATTTCCTTGAACATCATCCCATTGAAGAAGCTGTGCATCCTTGACCTTCATGGTTGCTTTCTTCCCTGTGCCTGTCGCATAGCCTTTGAAAACCATGCTGTTTCCTTTCCAATCCAATCAATTTCACCTTCTTCCTTCACAAATTCCAAATCCTGATAATCTGTCATAAGCTGTGTCTATATACCACTGCTTATTTAGTTGTCTTGGAACTTTGACACCATTCACTTCATCATTGAAGATGAAGCAGTGTTCAGGTGTTCCTTCAACCTTTGCTTTGCTACCATCTTTTTTAATTTTCCAAAGTCCACCATCAGATTCATTTACTGATGCAAAGACCCTGACACATTTTTCATTCAGTTTCTTGGTGTTACCAACAAACCTTGTGAATGTTTTCAATCTTCCTGTTGCAGGATTGATTGCTTTGTGCTTTTCCCAATGTCCACCATGCATAATGCAGTCATACTTTGATGATATCTTCTTGACCATCTGAAATTCCTTCAGGTCTTGACATCCATTGATAGTTGCTTCAATTGAGATTCCCTTGACCAACCTATCAACCAATGCTTTGTTTATGATTGGAAGGTCATAGTCAAGTGGTGACAGTTCTTTCACATAAGCACCTTTTCTTTCCACCTTGCCATTGCTAAAGATGAACACATAATTGTTGACATCCTTTTCCCAAATAGAACTGATTTCATCAAATTCTAATTCCATATTGCAACGCTTTTCCCATTCAAAACAAATATCATCCATCTGTTCAAATGCTTCATCTGTATCAGGAAGACTGACAATCAGACCATCTGTGTTTGACTGAATCAATTCAAATCCATCAATCACTTCCAAATGTTCTATCAGGTCAATCAGCATCAACTGACCATTTAAGCAGATAAGATTTGCATTCCTTGGGTCATATGCTAATGAATTGATTGCTTTACTGATTCCATAAGTTCCATTGATGACAATCTTCAATGGTGCTTGTTCTTTCTTTTTACCTGCATGTTTTAATTCAATTCTTCTGTTATAAATCATTTTGAACTTTTCAGGTTTCTTGCTGTTTCTTGTAAGCAGGTTATGGAATATCATTAGTCTTGGATAGAAGGAAGCAACATCAACATGCCATATCTGCCTACCATATCCAAGATTCTGATATTTTTCTTTTCCTGCATGGATTCCACCCCAACTGATGTTGTGTTCCAATCCTGCAATAATCATGTTCAATGATTCTGAATACACTTCTTTCTGATTAGTTTTCCCAACCATTGACATGTAAAAATCAATTGCTTTTCTGTATTTCTTTATCTGTATGCAAGGAAGTACAAACAGGTCAAATTCATCATTTCTTCTGACCTTTTCACATTCCAAAATCTTTGCACTGATTTGTGCCTTTGTCAGTCCAATGTCCCTGATTGATAGAACTTCAGGGAACATCTTTATTAGTGACATGATTGCATCAAAGTCTGCTTTCCTTTGCATGAATACTTCAACAGTCTGTTCCACATCATGTCTACAATATTTAACAGTTTCCTGAAGTTCTTCTTCTGTCAGCTTTCTTGGAATATCAAATGGAATGGATGATTCTTTCACCATGTTTCCAAGACTTCCTTCAAAGAACTTCAGTCCCCTGTCAATCTTTGCTTGGAACACATCATATGACAGTAATGGAATTGACCTGAACAGATTTGAAAATGTCCAACCTGCTTTTTCTTTGATAATAATGTGGTCATTGATTTCCTTTGGATTCATGTCACAAAGGATTCCTTTCAAGATGTAATCATCATAATGATGATTGTTGAATCCAACCCATATGTCTGTTTTGTGTTCCTGATAGAATTGTTTAAGGTCAGAAGGTGAATTGATGATGACATGTTCTTTTCTATTGTCCATATCAAGGATGACCACAAGCCAATCCTTGATAAACACTTCAAAGTCAAAGAACAGCATCAGATTCACCTACCTTTCTTTATACTTCATACACATCTTTGATTTTGAATGTGTTATAGCCTTTCTTGTTCTTGCCATATTCAAGAAGGAATTCAAGACTTCCATCAATGGATTCCATCATGTCCATAATCATGTCATTGTACTGACCATATGTTTTGAATTCCACTGTGTCATTGACATCAAGACTTCTAAGGAACTTGTTGACCTGTCCAATCTGCCATCCTTCTGTGATAAGCTGATTCATGAATAAGCAACTGTTTTCAAAGTCACCTTCAAGGATTCTGAACTGAACTGTGAACATTGGTTCACCTGCATGTTTTTCTGAACCACATTCCTTGATTTCCATCTTGTCAATCTTAACTTCATATGTACCAACAGGCACTTCACGATAGTCACCCTGACCACCATTTGCTTCTGCTTCAGCAATATCTTTCTGAAGTCCTTCTGTGTCCACATTCTTATCCCATTTATCAAAAATACTCATTTCATTCACCTTTTTAACCTTTCTTAATCATTTAACATATTTGCAATTCCATTAAGGAAATCAATAAAATTACCAACAACAGCATCTTCAAGTGCTTCTTCATTGGATTTCTTCAATCCACTGTCACCATGTTCTGTTGCTTTCTTGAACAGTTCATCAGGATTGACATCTTTCATTGCATCAACCTTTTCAATATCCACAACTGATTTCATGATTTCTGCACCAACTGTCTTGAAACCTAAGTCTTCAATATCATTCATGAAGACATCAAGTAACTTAGGATTTCTAATCATTTCTGTTTTCAGAATCATTGTGATTCCTTTGGTTGCATCCTTTGCACCATATCTGTTTCTAACATCCACGATTGTTTCAACAATGTGGTCATAAATTCCTGCTTCTTTTAATGCTTCAATAAATTTCTTCATGATTATCTTTCCTTTCTTGTTCTTCTTTTTCTTGCAGGTTTTTCTTCCCCTGCACCTGACAACTTCTTAATACCTTCACCAAATTCTTCTTTGGTGATGACCTTCATGACTTCCACACCATCAACAATCATGTCAACAGAATCACCTGCATGTTTCATCACATAATTGTCATTCTTGACATCATAGAAGTATGTGTCTGCATCCAAGACAACTGTTTCTGAATCAGTGTTGGTTGTTCCATCCTGAACAGGTTCATCAGAAGATTCTTCAACAGGTTCTGACTGTGTGCGTGATTTTCTTCCCCTTCTTGATGGTGTTTCTTCAGCAGTTTCTTTTGTATCTTCCTGAATTTCTTCAGCAGGTTTGGCAAAAAAATTTGCTTCATCATACACTTTCAAAAGTTCATTCCAATCCAAAGGAATTGATGTGGTCTTGATGTTCTTTAATCTTCCACCGCCAAAGATTACTTCATTGGATTTGAAATTCAATGTTCTTGTTTCATCATCTTCCACAACTACCCTTGCCACAATGTCAACCATACCTGCAATCTTGTTTGCAACCTTGTCTGCAATGTTTGGTTTGATTGCTGTGATTTTATCACCTGACTTCTTTGTGATGTCCTTTGAAGTATCTTCATGAGAAATCAACACAATGTTTTCATAGTCAAGATTCATCAATCTTCTGATGGTTGATAAGAATTCTGTTCTTACCTTGTCCCATGCTCTGAAGCTGTCATCTGATTCATGTGTGATACCCAATCTGTCATACATGAATAATCTGCATGATTCATAAGTATCTTCAAGAAGGTCAACAATAATGGTCTTAAATCCATTCTGACCTGCTGTCTTTTCAAGTTCATCAATAGCTTTCTTGAAGACATCCCATGCGAGAATCTTCTGTCTTCCTTCCATTGTGTCCTTGATAGGTAAATACTGCATAGTAACAAACTGAATGTTTCCATCAGTATTCAGATTCAATGGTGAAGGTGCTGAATCCATAAATGTTGTTTTTCCTGAAAATGCACCACCATAAATCCATAATTTTCTTTTGGTTGTCTTTCCAACCTGTCTTCTTTCTGCACTTGGTAAAATCATATAGTCCAATCCTTTCTGACAATAGTCTTTATATTCACACCAATCACACAAATAAGATTCATTCTTTTCACACTTATCTGTTAGACCAATGTTCATACACGTTTCATAAAAATCTGCAACTTTTGAAGGGTCATAAACCACTTCTTTGATTTGAATTTCCTTTGCTTCAAGTTCTTCATATATTCTGTTCCTGAAGTCCTGAAGTGTTTCTGTTTTCTTCTGTCTAATCTGAACCTTCGGAACAAACACAAAATACATTTTCCTGATGTGTTTTCCTGTGATTCTTTGAAAGAAATATTTATATACATGCAACTGTCTTGATTCCATATAGTGGTCAATGTTGTTTGAATATTTGAAATCATACAAATCAAACTGACCATGTGGAAGACCTGCATCATGCTTGGTACATGGAACAATCAAGTCTGCTGTTCCTTCATAAACATCATTCTTGAAATTGACTTCATGAAATCCTTCAGGAAGAAGTTCTTTCATTTTTGGAATCCAATATTCAAGTTTGATGATTTCATTGATGTGTGCATCTGTGATGATAGGATATGAATCTTTATATTCCTGAATAGCTGTTTCCATATCCTTTTCCATTCCCCTGTGAATTGCTGTTCCAAGAATCAATGGATTTGCAGGGTCATCTGTTGGAAGCACTTCAATGTTCTGTCTGTATCTGAAATCAAATCTTGCAGGACAATTTTCAAAACATTCTGCTGTTGAAAAATGAAAATTATCCATCTGACCACCTTCTTTTCAATAATTCATAATTGTATACAGTGTTTACATCATCCACCTTTAAGCAATCAATGAAATTTTTGAATAATTCAAAATGGTCAGGATAAAGAAGAATTCCATATCCACCTGCTTCATCAATCTTCTTCAGGTTGTGAATCTGAAGTGGTGAAGGTTTTCCATTCTTTGCCTTGACTTCAATTCCAAGGAATTTTCCATTGCAACATGCAAGGATGTCAGGAACACCTGCTTTGGTGAATTCACCACCGCCCCAATATTTAATGAAATAGCAGTTATTTGATTTCAGGAAAGACTTGATTCTGTTTTCAAAATTCTTTTCTGATGCCATGTGTTCACCTACTTCACTGTAATTCTTACTGATGCACTAACATTGGAAGTCTTTGAATATGCTTTAGCAATGTCAGGATGGTCTGCTTTCAACTTCTTAGAATCAATGGTTGTTCTTGTCGTTGGTGCAACATACATGAATTTGACTTTTGCATTCTCAAATGACTTCACACCATGTTCTTCCATTGCCTGAAGCAACTTTTCTTTCATCAGCTTTTCCTGTTCTTCCAATTTCTTCTTCTGAACTGTAATGTCTGTGATTGCTTTCAGTACATCAGGAACTGTTGATTCAATAACCTGAAGGTCTGTTTCTTCAACCTGTTCTTCACACACTTTTGCAATGTCCTGACACACATCATTACAAGTGTCTTTCTTATCACAGAAATAACAGCAATTTGTACATTCATTTTTATCATCAATAGCAACTTTACATTTCATCATAATATTCACCTTCCTTTTCTAATCTTTCATAATATGGTTCTGTGTCAGTCACCCAACCATTTGCATACAACACAAGACATATCCATGTGAAATTGACCAACATGATGACATATGGTTGCCAACTGATAATGCAGTCAATCCAACATATCCAATAAATCAGCGAAAACGCATTCAATGCAGTCAAGGCTTTGATTACAAAATTATGAATTTTTCTTTTCATCTTCTTTGAACAATTCATCTGTGAAATCCTTCCTTTCTTCTAATGTGTGAAGAATTTGTTCATCAACTGTCCCCCTGCAAATCATCAGATAATAGAAACATGTTTTTTCCTGACCAATCCTGTGAATCCTTTTCTTGGACTGTTCAAAATCTTCTGATGACAATGGAAGCGAAAAATAAATGATTCTGTTGCACTTCTGAAGATTCAGTCCTTTGGATGCTGATTGATACTGACATAAGGTCACACTGTTTGATTCCTGTTCATAGGCTGTCAGGTCTTTGGTGTGTCCATTGATTTCTGAAATTGGTCTGTTAAGTTCCTGACATATCTTCTTCATGTTCCATAGTTCATCATTGAATGAATAGAATACAATCAATCTTTCCTGTGTTGATTCAACCAAATCCCTGAACGCATCCAACTTGTTTTGATTGAATTGACTGCATATCTGTCTGCTATAAAGCAGTTTTGTCAATGATGTATCACCAACCAATTCCTGACCTTCTATTGTTACAATGCAATCCTTCTGAAACTTCCAATATTCTTTAGGTGCTTTCAATCTGATGTGTGTGAATACCTGTTCAGGTAATTCATAACATTCTTCAGTCTTCTTGAATATTGCACCATGTTCACGCATTTTGGATTTCAACCTATCAATGTTTTTATATGGGTCTTCTTTGTTCACAATCTTGTGTTGAAAACCACCTGAATCAATTGTTGTCCAATTCACATACTGCCTGTTATACAAGTCTTCTGAAATCTTCCAACCTAGCAGGTGGACTTGTGTCCATAGATTTTCATATTTACCACCAACAGGTGTTCCTGAAAGAAGAATCACATGTGCAGGTTTCATCTTCAGGATGAATTTTGTCTGCTTTGCTTTCTGATTCTGTATCAAAGATGATTCATCAAGCATCAATGTGAAATCATATAAGTCAAGTAATTCTTTTCTTCTCCAAGCCAATTCATAATTGATAACACCAACTATGAAGAATCTTTGTCCTTGTGACAGTCCATGATATTCACCAAGCTGTTTCTTATTGGTAAGGTCAAACACCTGCATCTGATAGTTATCTGTGAAGTGTTCCATCCAATCCTGAACCTTTGATTTCTGACACACAATCAGATTCACTTTGCATCCAAATCTTTTCATCATTTCTGACCCTGTGAATGTCTTCCCAAGACCCATGTCATGATAAACTGCAATGTTGTCAAAGTCCTTTGTTTCCTGCAATGCTTCTTGCTGATGTGGAAACAGGGAAATCATATCTTGATGCCTGTCACATCTTCAAAGATTTCTTTGTCAAAGTTTGGCATTGCTTTGATGATGTTTTTGTATCTTTCAGAAAGTGAATCCCACCATAACTGTCCACACTCTGATTCATCAAGAATCTTTAAGTAACCACCAACAACTTCATATTCAGGATGCCGTTTTTTTTCTTCATCAGTCATATCATCTGACCAAATCCAATCAACAACATTTCTTGGAATCTGATTCAACAGATATCTTGCATCTGAATTTAACCAATCACGATAAGTCCAATCTGAAGGTTTATTGAATAAGAAGATTTTTGGTTCTTCTGTGTTGAAGCATCCATTGGAAAAGTTAGTCTTGTTCCAATCACCGCTGTTGCGATTACCGCTGTTCCAATCACCGCTGTTCCAATCACCGCTGTTGCGATTACCGCTGTTGCGATTACCGCTGTTGCGATTACCGCTGTTGCAAAGACCTGCATTTCCTTTTCCAAGGTTGACCATTCTTAAAACATCTTCCCAACTGATTTCTTCAACAATCTGAATCTTGTTTGTGCAACATTTGCTGTCATCTGATTCTTCATCAATTTCACCCAATGCAATAACCTTTGCAACTTTGTTGTTAGGATTGAATGGATAATAATTGAAGCAGTCCTTTAATTCTTTACAAAAATGAAATCCTCTGTTACAACAAGAAGGTGTGACATCTTCTTCAAATGTCTTTCCTACTTCATATTGAAATCCCCTGCATGTCCAATCAGGTTCAAAAACTTTATAACCTTCCATAATGTTCTCCTTTCTATGACACAGTGATTCCTGTGTGTTCTGTGAATTTTTGTGGACTAATGTAATAAGTCCATTGTGTTGACATCTTAACTGCATAACCAAAAGGGAAGATTCCCTTCTGAAGACCTATTCTGATGAACTGTTCTGACACATTCATCAGTTCTGCAACTTCTGAAACTGATATTCTATTCTTCATAATCATCTGTGTCAGTGATTTCAAGGAACTCTTTAATTCTCTGAAGCTGTTCCTGATTGGTTCTTTTACCTTTCAGCAAATCAGATACATAAGAAATTGTGATTCCTAATTCATTTGCAAGGTCTGTCATTGTCATATCCCTATCAATCAATGCATGTCTGACCTGCTTTTCAAATTCTGACATCATTTTCACCTACCTTTCTTATATAATTTGTTCAGCAAGTGCGTAAAAATTCAGCATAAAATATTGACAAATTGCTGAAGATGTTCTATCATATGAAGTACCACCAACATATATTTAAAACATCAAGCGACTTTTGTTTATATCAGTCTGCTGAATTAGTTCTGCACCTGACACTATGTATATTAGCAGTTCTTCAGCAGTTTGTCAACACTTTTCGCTGAATTTATTCTGCACATTTTTAAGAAAGGGGAATTGCTATGGAATTTATAGACAGAATCAACCAATTATGTAAGGAAAGAAAGATTTCAAAAAGACAGTTAGAAAGGGAAGCAGGTCTTGGTGCAGGGTCTTCATCTAAGTGGAAGACATTCACACCAAATAATACAACCATGACCAAACTTGCAAATTACTTTGGTGTTTCAATCAGTTATCTGACAGGTGAATCAGAATATAAATCTGAACAAGAAGCAATGTGGGATGCACAGTATAATTCAGAAGCATTATCAGATGAATCAACAAGGATTGAAAAAGGATGCAGGATTCCTGTTCTTGGTCAGGTAGTTGCAGGAATTCCAATTGAAGCTATTGAAGAAGTATTGGATTGGGAAGAAATACCATTCAGACTTGCACAGACAGGTGAATTCTTTGGTCTTCAGGTCAAAGGTGATTCCATGTCACCAAGAATGCAAGCAGGTGATGTTCTGATTGTAAAACAACAGTCTGATGCAGAATCAGGTGATATTGTGATTGCACAAGTGAATGGTGACAGTGCTTGTGTAAAGAAGCTGTTGAAACAGGATGATGGAATTGTTCTTCAATCTTTCAATCCTACATATGCACCAATGTACTTTTCCAACAAGGACATCATTGAAAAGCCTGTTCAAATCATTGGAAAGGTCATTGAAAACAGACAGAAATTCTAAGAAGGGATGTGATGATATGCTGAATCTTTTTAAGAAAAAGAAGAAAGAACCAAATCATGATATGTTAAATCATTTAGATGAAAATGGTGAACTTCCTTGGGGATGGATATATGCAAATAAAGATTTCTTAAATAAAATTGAAAATGAATATTCCTATTTCTTGAATTCATGGTGTAATGCCCTTGGAAAATCACCAAAAGAATTAAGACCTGCCTTAAAATCATTTGTTATATATTTGAAGGATTGTGAAAAACTGTGTGAAGAAAAAGGTGAATGCTTTGATTTTTGGTTTCATAATATTTTGACAACTAATGATTATATTTCAAAAAGATGTGATGAACTGAGTGAATTAGAATCAAATTTTGGCAATCTTCAAAAAGATTATGAAAATAAGCAAAATCATATTTTAGAACTTCAAAGGAAAATCCAAGAAATGAAACCTACTGTTGTTCAGACACTCATTGAAAATGACAACATACTTCAATCAGAATTTTGGAAATTATTTAATACAGAAGACCAAGATGCTGTTAAAGAAATAGTGTATTCTTTAAGAAAAGAAGGAAAGATTGAAAGAACAAAATCAGGAAGAAGTTTTATAATTCACTATATACAGTGATAATTGTTCGTGCTGTTCTTGGTGTTCTTGGTGTTCTATCTATAATACTTTTAAGAAAATAAAGATGAAACACTAAAGGACTAAGAAAAATATAAATATATATAGTAGTATACAACCAAGAACACCAAGAACAGAAGAACACCAAGAACAAAAAAATAAGACCCAACTATTGGAAGTAGTCAGGTCTTATCAAAGGATTGTGCTATACACACAAATTTAACCAAAATAAGTATAACACAACCCTTTGTTAAAGTCACCCAATTTTAAGAAAGGATGTGTTTATTTATGCGTTTACCAAATGGTTTTGGAAGTGTTTATAAGTTATCAGGGAATAGAAGGAAACCTTGGGTTGCAAGGAAGACAACAGGATGGACTTTTGATGAAGAAAAACAGAAGTCTTATCCAATCTATGCCTTTGTGGGATATTATGAAAGTAGAAAAGAAGCATTGACCGCCCTTGCAGAATACAACAAAGACCCTTATGATTTACACCACAACACAATCACCTTTGCTGAAGTATTTGAAAAGTGGTCTGAAGTGCATTTTCCAAAGGTATCAGAATCAAATGTGAAAGGATATAAAGCATCATTCAGGACATGTGAGAAATTGCACAACATGAAGTTTGTGGAAATCAAACTTGACCACCTGCAACAGGCAGTTGATGAATCAGGAAAGAACACACCAACACTGAAGAAGATGAAAATCATGTTTGGTCTGATGTATGATTATGCTGTCATGCATGAAATTGTGACTGCTGATAAAAGGGACATGGTCAGATATGTTGATATTACTAAGGCAGGAAACCCAAATGCATACAACAGGAAACCATTCAACAAGAAACAAATAAATATGGTTTGGAAGGTCAAAGATTCTAATACATATTATTCTGTTATCCTGATGCTGATATATACAGGTGTCAGAATTGGTGAATTGCTTGACCTGAAGAAAGAAGATGTTCATCTTGATGAAAGATGGTTTTATGTAAGGGAATCAAAAACAGAATCAGGAATCAGGGAAGTTCCAATTGCTGAAAAGGTTGTTCCATTCTTCCAATATTGGTTAGACAGGGATTGTGAATATCTGATTTGCACACCTGATGATAAGCATTTTCTTTATAGAAACTACTATGATTCATATTGGACACCATTGATGGAAGAATTGAAACTTCAGCATAGACCACATGACACAAGACACACTTGTGTGTCACTGCTTACTGAAGCAGGTGTTGATGAAAGAATCATCAAAAAGATAGTTGGTCACAAGGGACAAGGTGTCACTGAAACAGTTTATACACATATTGAATTACCATTCAAACTTGAAGCTATAAATAAGATATAAAACAAAAGACATGATATAACAAATCGTTATATCAGGTCTTATTTCTTAATAGTAATAATAGAAGAATTTCACCACTTTTCTTGTTTCTAGTGTGTAACTATTGTGTTACTATTAGACACAAATTCTTAGATTTTGACAAAAAGAAAAGACCCAAGGAATGTTGAATTTCCTTGGGTCTTCTGTATTCTCTGATAGTCTTGAACTATCTCATAGATACTTTGCAGGTCCTTATAATACATCTTATCCGCTTCCAACATTCGATTTCTCATTTGTTCCTCAGAAAGTTCCTCACCAGTCTGAAGTAACATGGCATACTGATTAAAGAAAATCAGATAAATTAAACTTAACATTAAAATCAACAGTAATACCATAACCGGATTAATTTTCTCTTGAATGAATAAAGATGAAATCACGATTACCAGAAAAAACAAAATAACTTCAGCAACCATAAAAGCTAATAACTGTCGCTTTAATTTTAATAATTCCAACAAGAATACTTTGTGCTTTTTAAAGTATAAGAAAACAGTTACGAATACAATTTTGCCTCCAATCACACAAACTGGATATACAAGACGATCTTGAAAAATTTGTTTTCCTACATCATCAATAAAACAATTTTCAATCAATAATGTAATAATATTAATCAAATACAAGACCGTAAATATAAATAATACATAGAAAAATGTTGTATATATCTTTTCATTAAAATTCATCCAACAATAGAATATCAACATGATGATTGCGAACAAAGTAAGATAAGGGAAATTTAATGTATCTAAACAATATGATGCCGCACTCTTTAAAAAACAGTCCTGGAAAACTTAAAATAATAAAATTTTCAAGCAGGGACATGCAGATGTACAAAATCATCATATGATCATTCTCCTTAAATTGCAGCGTATCGTCGTAATAAATTCAGCATATTGCGTTGACTAACGTCTAATTTCTGCCCGCCTTTCAAATATAAACAAAAATCCCTTCTATTAATATGATCAATATAATACGGATTCACCATACAGCCATTGCTTGTTAAAACGAATTTAAACTTTTCATGATCTTTATGAAATTGCCTAAATGTCGAGCGACGGCGGAATACTTTATTGTTTTTATCTAAAACACAAACATAATTACCAGAATAGTAACATTGAATATCCTTATAGTTAATACGTTTTTTAACTTTCAACATATCATACACAATTACTTCATCACTTTGTTTGATAAATAAATCAGCTAATGCTTCAATTGCTTCATCAATTTCTTCCGCAACTCTGTTCTTGCGTATGAAACGCATCGCATGAAATTTATAACCTTCACAAATCAATTCCTCATGTGAACTAACAAAAATCACAGGGATAGCTTTGTCATTCATATAAATCTTTTCCGCTAATGCAAATCCTTTATTTTCATTTTGAAGCTCAATATCCAGAAAGTAAGCATCATAAATAAGTTTTTCTGGTTCAGAATCAAAACAAAAGATTCCCCATTCTGGATATCTATCCTGCATATATTCCTTTAATGTTTTTGAAAAATGTGGATCATCTTCAATAATTGCAACTGTATTATCCATAATTCCCAACCCCTTTTTTCACGCAACTTTATTCTACTACACTTTGCCCCTTAATGAATAATCTATAAAAGTTAATTTACATTATTTTCCGTAAGAAATATATTTTTTATCATTTTTATGCATCCTCTTACAAATGAAATCAATGCTTGTACTTTTATAGTATTTCCTGTAAGATTAATTACCTTGTTATGTTATAATGATACCATTGAAAGGAGATTTTTATGATAGAAAACTTGCCCCCTTTTTCAATTATTTTAGCACCAGCTTATCTGCATCCCATTTTGCGCGCAGATATCATGAAACAAACATCTGGCTGTATGGGATTACAGCTTTTATCACCACAAACTTTTTTTGCTTCTTTTACACAAAAACAGGCTAGAGATCATGTGGAAATTAGCTTTTTATATAAACAAAACATTGAAAAAATAATTTCACAATTACAAACATATCAAGCAATTGCTTTAACGCCGTCCTTCTTAATGGAATGTTATGATTTTATTGAAAGCATGAAATTTTATCACATATCCGTTGATGAACTTCCAGATAAAACGCAGGCACAACAGGAAATAAAGACAATTTTGAATAATATATTTCCAATCCAAACCGCACAGGATATATGGAATGAAGCTGTTCTAAGAGTTTCAGATTGTTCCAATGTTTATATTTATGATGCCTTTTATTCCTTAAAAGATGAAAAAATATTAAATATATTAACATCAAAAGGGGCGCACACCATCCCATTACCAAAGCCCCAGCAACAAAAGGAATTTTATCATGCAATCAATCCACGTCAAGAAGTAGAAGCTATTGCTCAATATATTATTCAACATGATTTAGATGCAGATGATATTATCATTACCCTTGCATCTTCTACCTATAAGCCATTAATTGAACAGATTTTTAAACGATATGAAATACCTTATACCCTCTTACAAAAAAACAAAGCCAGTATTGTTACACAAAGATTTGTAAATCTAATAGCATACGCCTTATCATTTGATCAGGAGGATCTATTTGCATGCATGGATGCTGGTGTGTTCCAATCAGAACATTTAGATGAATTGCGAGAATATATAGAAATCTTCAACTGTGATATATTTCAGCCATTTCATCACCTTATGAATGTTCAGGCAAACGGACATATTTTAGATGAAGTTGAAATCACAAAATTAAAGGAACTGGAAGAAATCGCAGAATCTGGCAGGCAGGAGCTTTGTGAAACATTATCATTATTCATTGAAGATGATTTACATCAACTTGTGACTCATTTACTTGATATTTTGCACAATGGTATGAAAGAAGCCAGCATGGAGGATATTTCTGTTTTATCTAATATACAGGATGTTGTTTCTTCTAGTTGGAATTATCTGAATACTAAAGATGATCTTGCTTTTTTATTACCTTTTATTGAACAGATATCCATATCTAAAAGTGTCCGTGAAATTCATGGTGTGATCGTGGGTGATTTAAAACAGATTATCCCAAATCGTACACATCATTTCCTTGTTGGTGCTACGCAAAAAAATTATCCTGCATTTCCATCAGAAAGTGGAATCTTTGATGAAATCTATCTTCGTGATACAACACTTCCAGATATGGAAACCCGCTATCAATACTACATTGCGCAGTGTGAAAAGCAGCTGCATACCAATTCACATCTCATTGTATCTTTCCCATTAGGTACTTATGAAGGAAAAGGCAATGAGGCAGCACTTGAAATTGAGGAAGAGATGAAATGTGATCCAACAGCATTTCCTATCATGGAAAATTATGAAAAAATCACTCAAACATACATCATTCAGCCAGAAACCGCCAAAGCGTTATTCGTAAAAGGGCATCATATCAAAGGTTCTATCTCCGCAATTGAGCGTTATATTCACTGTCCATATTCGTACTTTTTACGTTATGGCCTATCTTTAAGAGAACCAATGCAACATGGTTTTGATAATTCTTATATGGGTACAATGGCCCATTATGTGTTGGAAACGCTGGTAGATGAACTTGGTAAACAATATACCAAAGCCGCTATGGAAAGAATCGAAGAAATTGTTAATCAGGAAGTAGAGGCCATTGCTGCAGTATTTCCAAATAATGCTGACTTGATGGAGGTTATCAAACATCGTTTTTTGGTAAGTTTTGCACAAACTTTAAAGCGTCTGGATGATTTTGAAACACATTCCTCAATGGGACCATATCTTCAGGAATATGAATTCCATGAAGAATTTCCTATCACAGAGGATATCAGTTTTGCTTTAAAAGGGTTTATCGATCGCATTGATGCCAGTGGAAACTTCCATTGTATTTTAGATTATAAAAGCAGCGCCAAATCTTTAAGCGAAGATAAAGTTTTTGCAGCACTACAACTACAGCTTCTGACTTACTCGATTGTAGCGAAAAAACAGCTTCATAAAGATATTCTTGGGGCTTACTATATCTCATTAAAAAACCAAAACATTCCCTATATTGCTGGAAAAATGAAACGTCGTCCTGTTGGATTTGTGGAAACAGAAAAAGATGACTATGAAGAAAACATATTAAAAGCACATCGCATTAGTGGATGGACTATGCGCAAGGATATTGATATGCTGGATGATAATGGCAGCCATATCATTGGGGTATCCATGAATAAAGATGGCATCGTAAAAGCTAGAAAATATTATCGTTATGAAACAATTTATGAATGGTTCATTTCCCTTTATCGCACGATTGGCAATCGTATGCTTTCAGGTGATATTGCATGTTCTCCAGATGCGGATGCATGTACTTATTGTGCTTATTATGAAATTTGTCGATTCAAAGGATTCGCCAGTGAGCGAAAGCCACTTGTGGATATTGATGATTCACTTTATTGGGAAGGAGGTGTTGATGATGCCGACATGGAATAAACAACAGCTTGCGGCTATCACCACGAAAGAGAAAAACATCCTGGTTTCCGCTTCTGCCGGAAGTGGAAAAACCACAGTACTGGTTGCCCGATTAATGGATCTGGTATTAAAGGACCATATTGCGATTGATGAAATTCTTGCGATGACATTTACAGAAGCAGCCGCAAATGAAATGAAAAAACGTCTTGCGAAAGAACTACAAACAGCTTGGCAAGACAGTAAAGATGAAGCAGAAAAGAAGTTTTTATCACGCCAGCTTTCTTCTTTAAGTAATGCCTATATTTCTACCATTCATTCCTTTTGTCTTTCTATAATTCAAAAATATTATTATATGATTGGCTTAGATCACGAACGTGTATGTAGTATTATGGATAATGGCGCAATGACACTTTATCAGCAGCAGGCTTTAGATGAAGCATTACAAATTCAGTATCAGAAACATGATGAAATCTTTTTAACTCTGTGTCAGATGTTTTCTTCACGACCTGAGGATATGGAAAGTCTATCATCTATGATTATGCAGCTTGCTACACTTGCTAGCAGTAAACCTGATCCTGATGAATGGCTGGATCATTTACATGATGCTTATTCTGGTATCAAACATATAGAAGACCTGCCAGTAAATATTTATCACAATTTCTTTGAATATCTGTATGTTGAGGAACAGCGTTATGAAGAGGCTCTTCATCATATGGATGAAATCTATCGTATAAAATATCCTAATGAGGTAAAGAAGATTGCGGTATTAGAAACGAAGCTTCGTGCACTTTCTTCTATAAAAGAGCCCATACAAAACCAGGATTATGAAGGTTTTCGCAGTGCGTTTATCGCAATTTGTCATGGTATTGTGCCAACTTCTCCTGAAAAAGAAGATAAAGAATATGCACGCGTACGTAAACAAATTAATGATATGGAAGATAAACTGCTGTCTTTATTATTTCGAGAAGAAGAATTTATCTCTGATTTAAATAAATTATGTCCTGTGATTGAAAAACTCGTGGAAATCACGAAAACTTATCGTAAAAATTATGAAGCCATCAAGGAGAAAAACAAACAGATTGATTTTGATGACATGGAGCATTTTGCCTTGGCAATTCTGGACGTAAATGACCATGCTGTAGCTGATATTTATCGTCAACAATTCAAACAGATCATGGTGGATGAATTTCAGGATAGTAATGATGTACAAAATGCTTTGGTTATGCGTATCTGTACAGAAAACAATGTTTTCCGTGTTGGTGATATCAAGCAGTCCATTTATGGCTTTCGCCATGCCAAACCTCAGCTGATGAAAGGACTAATTGATCATAAAGGAATTCATGATGAAGTAATTTATTTATCAAATAATTATCGTTCTAAAGAAATGATCGTAGAATTTAATAATGAATTATTCAAACTGTTAATGAATATGGATGGTTTTGATTGTAGTTATAGTGCGCAGGATGATGTCGCAACAGGTGTCCCTGCACAAAAAGAAGATAATGTACCTATCTGTTTTCACACCATTTTCCACAATGAAATAAAAGAAGCAAATGATCTTATCCTGTCTAAAAATGATTTCAAGGCAAGTTATATCGCTAATCAGATCCTGGAGATCAAAGAAAAAGAGCATCGTAAATGGAAAGATTTCGTCGTTTTGGTACGAGGCAATGCTAGAAAAGATGATATGAAAAGTGTATTTGACGAATTAAACATTCCCTATTTTATTGATATTAAATATGGTTTTTATCAATCAAACGCGGTACAAATCATGTTGTCTGCGCTGCAAAGTCTGTATGCACCACATGAGGATATTCCATTTGTTGCAACTATGCTTTCCCCTTTATTCATGCGCACTAATGAAGAACTTGCACAAATAAAACTGATGAAAGAGAAATATGCTTCCTATTATTCTTATTATCACGAGCATCCATTTCCTGGCTTTGAGCGTTTTGAAGAACTTCGTAAAAAACGCAATGTTTTACGCCTGAGTGAGATGTTAAATGCATTATATGATATCAATGATTATTATGTATTACACACAACCATTCAGGAAAAGACCAATCTGGATTTATTGTATGAAAAAGCCATCGCTTTTGAGGAGGATAATGCTTGTGGTATTCCTTCTTTCTTATCCAGAATTGCACAGATTAAAGATGCGCAAACTGCAGAAGCCATTCCTATTGGTTCAGATGCAGATGTGGTCCGAGTTATGAGTATTCATCAATCAAAAGGGCTACAGTTTCCAGTTGTATTTTTATGGTCGACTGATCGTATGACACCAATAGAATTCAAAGAATATTGTATCGCAGATGCAGACCTTGGCATCGCAATGAAAGCCATGGATCTTCCTCAGCGTTATGTCAGAACTACCATTCCACGTATTGCAATGGAGCATAAAAAAGATAAAGAAGAATTAGAAGAAGAAATGCGTATCTTGTATGTTGCGACAACCCGTGCCCAGCAACAAATGCATATTGTAGATTGTATTCAGGCTCTTGAAGATTATAAAAAACCATTAACCATGTCTGGTGTATATGATCGTGGCGGCTATACCAGCTGGATTCTACAAAGCTTTCTGACTCATCCAAGTGCTTTATTCACAATCAAAGAAGTTCACCAAATGTGGGAAAATATCCCGGTTGAAAAAGAAGTTTCCATTTATCAGGAAATCCCACATTATCATAAAACGCATCAACCAATGAAGTTTTCGAGTGCTACCAGCATCACTTCTACCGAAGAACTACCAGCTTTCCAACCAAAAAGCGGTGCTGGTATGAGCTATGGTACACGTATGCATCATATGATTGAACATTTGCCGAACACATCATGGGATAAGGAAATCATCACCTCCTGTGCAAAAGATTTACAGATATCATTAAAAGAATATGATATTACTTCCTTACTTCAATTAGGAAATCATCCATTTTATCAATCACTTTTCAGTAAAACATGTTATCATGAACTCCCCTTTATGGTAAAAATAAAAGATGAAATTCTACATGGATTTATGGACTTTGTGGCAATGGATGATACTTCCATGACCATTATTGACTTTAAAACAGATCGTTTGGATACTCCTGAAGAATTCATAAAATTATATCGTTCTCAACTATCCAGTTATCAGGATGCAATGCGTATTTTATATCCTGATAAAACATGTGAAACGTATATATATGCTTTTCATTTACGTACCTTTATACAAATAAAGTAGGCAAATTTGCCTACTTTTTTAATGTTTTTAAAAATGCTTCACAGCCTTCCACAATATCGGTATATGTAATATCAAAATTATCAGTATACCATGGATCTACAATATCTCTTGGATGATCTGAAAAATCTAATAAGCGCATCATCTTATGCTCTGGATCACCGCCCAATAAATGTTTCATATTACGAATATTCGTTTCTTCCATACCAATTAAATAATCATATTCCTCATAATCTTTCTTCGTTAACTGTCTTGCACGGTGATCATGCATTCTGACTCCTTCTTTACGAAGTTTATCTTTGGTACCATAGTGCACACCATTTCCAATTTCTTCACGACTTGTTGCACAGGAATCAATCATAAATTGATCTCTCATTCCTGCTTTTTCCACCATATCTTCTAATACAAATTGCGCCATTGGTGATCTGCAAATATTGCCATGGCAAATGAATAGTATTTTTATCATGTTTTTTTATCTCCTTATAAGTCCTATATTTTTCTCTTGAAAGCTTTATTTTACAGGTTTTTTTTATATATTCAGAAACTTTATGACTCTAGTGTATTTTATCATATTTTTTCATTTTCTCTCATATTTCCTTCTGTAAAATTGGTAAAAAAATAGTTTTACCAATAGCTTACAGTATTATCATACCATAAGTTTAGCAAGAAACTTTGATAATTCTAGCTATTTTGGTCTATAAGTTGAAATGTATAAACTTAATTGCAGGAGTTAAAAGTAAAAATAACCTTGATGCTAATAAGCAATCAAAATATGGTGGTTACTGCTATTCATTATATCCATCATGTTACTGATTGCAGCTTTGATATTTTTTGTAAATCCTAGCTTTACTGAATCACCATGTATGATTATATTGTTCTAATTATAATTGCTATTCCATTTTGCATATACAAACTAAACAAGTAAAAATAATGCTATTTATATCAAATCATCAAAATAACATTTATAAAGGGAATATCATTAAGTGATAGTAAGTTATCAGCACTATTAAAAGAAGAATCAGACAAAGAATCTTGCGTTCTGTATTTCTACAAGATTCTTTGTTTTTAAACGAATCATTTCACTTTTTATATTTTTATAGTCAAACTCACTTCAATTTTGATTTTTCATAATTATAAGGAATACTGCTGCCAACAACCACATCTTCTATTTTATCTATAATCAGCCAATCATCCATATTTCCCTGATGATCAAAATCAAGTGGTTCAATTTTTTCAACATCATCAAAAGCTACCAGACAAAGACATTTTTTATGCCCGTGGATTTTTTGTTTTTCGGTTAAGCACAACTGTTTCTGATTTTTGTCTAACGTGCTTATAATCTCATCATCTGATAATTTCACAAAGTTTTCCACATATGTGACTCTTGCCTTTGCACTTATTTTTGCGCTGCCTTTTTCCATAAAATACAATATTTCATCTTTAAATACTCGACTATGTGGGATTTTTCTTCCCGCAGCTCCACGAATGATCATTGTCTTTTGTCCGTTTAAAATCTTATCTAATTCACGTTCCCCTTTTTTACCTGTTTTATCACAGTATACTACATGTACCATTTGTTTCTTCCTCCTCTATGATTGGAATCCATATCTGACTCAAATACTCCTTTGAAAATGCATTGCCATCACTAAACCATTCTAATTCTGGACATGCAGCATGGCGAAATGGATATTTCATCAGCCATTCTTCATTTAAAAATTTCCATCCTGATTGAATCGCCTGTGGCACAGAACCGATACAATCAAATTTCGCCCAAGTTGTCGATGGTATGGTTATTTCTGTAAATCCTGTTGGTAATTCTTTATTAGAAATCACCATAATGGAATATTCTATTTCAGAAGTATCCTCCTCATATGAACTAAACAATCCAAACATCCCTTTAGATATTCCTTCATCTAATGCAACCAGTTTAGAAAAGGTACCATCTTTTTGACATTTATTCCAGAAAGCTGGAACACTTTGATAATGCGCCTGATTTATTTTCGATATTTTTATCGTTTTTCCAATTAATCGAAAAGCCTTTTGTTTTTCCAGACACCAAGCATATGTTGGTGCGGTATTTATCTGCATTTTGGGGTATACATTTAATTTTGCATTTTCTTTCCTAGCATCTTTTGGTGAAATACCATGAAAGTTTTGAAAGGCTTTAGTGAATGAAGTTGGTGAATCATAACCATATTTATAGCTGATTTCCACAACTTTTATCTTTGTGCTTTTCAAATCATAGCCAGCCAACGTCATTTTTCTATAACGTACATATTCCGCAAAACTAATGCCATTCATATAAGAAAAAACTTTCTGAAAGAAACCAAAAGAGCATCCCGCAATCTTCGCAATTTCATCTTCATCAACTGGCTCTTCTGTTCTTTGAAGATGATTTTCTACATAATCAATGATTATTTGTAATTTTTCATTCCATTCCATCTGATACCTCATTTCATAAAAATATTGTATCAGAACATCAAACAGGATGCATCTCTTTTTACGTACTTATCGGATAGGAAAAAACACCCAATTTGGGTGTTTCCTTCATTTTATGATACAATATCCTTTTTTTATGCTGCCTTCTCTAATTTTTCCATATTTTGCTGGGACTCTTTATTCACAAACCTGCGTATCGCCTTCCATATAGAATATACGATATTTTCAAAAACACCTAGGTGCATACTTTGTACGATAATCGAAGCTAAGTATCCATCTTTACTATGGTCATCCGATGCATCAAACATCAATAATAATACCATGATAATATCATTTTCATTTAAATATTCTATATCATCCCATTGAGGATCAATATATTTTTGCATATCTTCTTTACGAAACATTTCCATAATGGCCAATATATCATCTGATAAATCCATAGTACCCTTACTATAATACAACTTTCGATTTTCCTGCCATAATCCAAATCTTGTGGAGAAATCCCTCACACGTAAACTAATTGGCAATCGCCAATCTTCAAATGGCTCTATATAGCCACTACCATCTAAATCCTTAAAAGCAAAACCATCTTGTTCAATGATTTGAATACCAGCATTAGTATCATATCCCAACGTTTTCCCACCTTCATTATCAATAATTAACCCGTCATCTGTATGTGTCAATTTCCAATGCATATAGAAGACCTCCTTGTGTATAGTTACAGTATATCATAGCTCAATGGTGTTTAATGTCTGATAATCTTGTGAAATTATGGTAGATTTTCTACATACTACAAAATAAGGAAACATGCAAGAAAAAGTTAAAATTCAGATAAAAAGCCTTGCTTTCGTATAAGTTAACCCCTTTCATTCCTTGATTTATAATTTTCATGAAATTTTATCTATTACTTAAAATTTTGTGTTATAGTTATCAACAGTACACAACATATTATGCGAAAGGAGGCTCCAATGATGGATTATCATTTATACAGAAGCTAATTACAATGACATCAAAAAAGATTTTTCATTTTTCTATATATACAAAAAAGCAGGAGTTATTCATCCTGCTTTTTCTCAACTATAATTCTTTATTTTCAATGACATCTTTAATGATTGCGACACTACGATCAATCCCAAAAGTAGACGTATTAATGCTGATGTCATAATTATCTGCTGCTCCCCATTTGCGATCAGTATAGTATTCATAATAATTACTTCTTCGCTTATCAATTTTTCTTACTGAAGATTCAATATCGCGTTCATCAACTTCATAAGAATGAATGGCACGTTCTTTACGATCCTCCATATCTGCATGAATAAATACATGTAATACATCATCTCGATCATTTAGCACATAATCAGCACAACGTCCGACGATGACACATGCTCCCTGATCAGCAACCTGCTTTACTACTTCAGATTGAACGATGAATAAACGATCATTTAAAGAAAGCTCTGTCATTGTGGATAAAGGTCCTCCTAAGGAATACCCTAATGCTCCTAATAGATGGAATCCACGACTTGTACGTGTACCTTCTTCTTCAAACAATTCCTTATCCATTCCACTCTCTTTTGCGGCAATTTCAATTAATTCTTTGTCGTAAAATGGTATGTTCAGCTGTTCTGCCAACTTCTTCCCAATTTCTCTACCGCCACTTCCAAATTGTCTACTGATGGTAATAATGGTCTTCTTTTTCATAAAAATGACCTCCTTGTTTTGTTACTTTTATTATACTATGATACCCCACCAACATCAATGTAAACCTTATCATTTTATGAAAGTCTATACATTTCTTATATTAATTATTCCAGCAACAGCTTTTGCATTTGATCTATATCTTTAATTTTTTCTTTATATACGATATGTGAAATTAATTCATCACCAACATATAAATTTATAATATTACAATTATCTATACTGGCAAGTACGCCTTTTGCGTTATTTTCAATTTTCTCCTTCTCTAATCTGGATAATGGTTTTTGATATATTAAATTGATTGCATAAGGCTCTTGATCTGTTTTTAAACTAAATGTTTCTACTTTTATATCTGCCAATTTTAATAATTCGTAGACACCGGACACATCTCCCACATATGGGATTCTTTTTTCTATGAGAAGTGCTGACATTGCATTATAGATCTTGCCATCTTTTGTGATTACTTGATCTCCAACCTTTAAATAATGTTCAATATCTTTTAAAGGGATCTTAATATTGGATACACCATAAGAATGAAAGATTGATGGCATTACCTCCTGATATAATATCTCTTGATAAAATTTCCATCGATCATCTAACGTATAACCAATAATTGCGAAATTACGATTTGTACCCGTAAGCCCAATTTCCACTTCTGTATTTGTAACTTTCATGATTGTATCTTCTACTTCATTCGTATAGCTTCCAATTAACCAGATTTTTGTTAATATTCCTGTCATAAATATACAAATTGTAATCAATATTGCGATAATGATTTTCAAAGAATTCTGTTTTTTCACTTTCTTTAGATAATCTAATTCTTTATCTTTATGTTCGTCCTGTAAAGGCTTTTTCATATTTTCATATAAAGCCCTGCAGGCATCACATTCTTTTAAATGTTCTTCCACAAGCATTTTTGCATCATCTTCCATGCAATCATCAATATAGTTTGGTAACAGTTCTCTCACAATACTACATGGTATCTTCATCTTGCATACCCTCCTTGATCTTTGTTTTTCCACGATAGAAAGTAACCCTTGCCCAATTTTCACTTTTCCCCAATATTTCCCCAATCTGTGCAAAAGATAAATTAGCTGCCAATCGCAAGTAAATCACTTCACGATAAGGATCTGTTAATCCATGTACAAGTTTTAAAACTTCTACACTATCCCAGTTCATATGGTTTTCTACTTTATGATTTTCATCTAACTCCACAGTTTTCTTTTTTCTAAACTCTACTTTTAAAAGGTTATTAGCAATTCCACATAACCATGTACTGACTTTACAAGTATGATCATAAGTATCTAATTTCTTTAGCGCAATTAAGAATGTTTCCTGTGTTAGCTCTTCTGCTAAATCTTCTTGATAACATTTTTTCAGAAGATAGCCATAAACGATGCCGGCATAATTTTTATAGATATCTTCATATTCTTTTTTCTTATGTTCTTCCATGACTACCTCCTTCATATAATACATGATGAATTACATTGTTTCGTTACAATTTTTCTATTTTATTTTAAACTATTTTCACAATTGAAAGCATAGCATATTACTACATATTTCGCTATAATATTTACATAAGAAAAAGGTGATGAAATGAAGGAAGCAGTAATTTTCGATATGGATGGATTGATGATTGATAGTGAACGTGTAACATATGAAGAATATAAAAGAAAACTTGATTTATTAGGATACCACGACTTTACAGAAGACTTATACAAACAATGTCTTGGCAAGAATAAACAAGGAATATGCCAGGTATTTCTTGATCATTATGGAAACGGTTTTCCTATGCAGGAAGTCTGGGATGATGTGCATATCTGGATAGATGAACGATTAAAGCAGCAGGTACCTAAAAAGAAAGGTCTTGATGTGCTGCTTCTTTGGTTGAAACAACATCAAATCAAAACGATTGTGGCAACCAGCAGTTCCCGTCAGCGTGTAGATGAAATTCTAAAAAACGCAGATATTCTTCCTTATATAGATGATAGTATCTGTGGAGATGAGGTCACACATGGCAAGCCTGATCCTGAAATCTTTTTAAAGGCATGTGAAAAAGCTGGTGTATCCATAAAAGATGCTATCGTATTGGAAGATAGTGAAGCTGGTATTGAAGCGGCATATCGTGGTGGTTTGGATGTCATTTGTATTCCTGATATGAAGTATCCGGAACATATTTATCAAGTGAAAACTACAGCGATATTTTCAAGCTTAGATGATGTAATTAACTATTTAAAAAATCTGTAGACTAAACTACAGATTTTTATTTTCGATTCATTTGTTCAAGATATACGGCAAGCACGGCAATATCTGCCGGATTAACACCAGATATTCTGGATGCCTGTCCCATTGTCATAGGCTGTACCTTACTCAGCTTCTGACGAGCTTCTAAAGAGAGGTTTTCAATATCTTCATAGTTAATATTCTCTGGAAGTTTTCTTTCATCCATCGCACGTAAATGCGCTGCATCACGTTTTGCTTTATTAATATATCCTTCATATTTTATTTCAATTTCTACCTGTTTTGCAACGGTATCTTCAATTTTATGATCAAGATATGGCAAAAGTGCTTTCATTGTAACCTTTGGACGTTTCAAGAGCTCATTGGCACTGATTCCATTATGTAATGGTTCATAGCCTAAAGAAATAAGATAATCATTGATTTCTGATTTTGGTGTAAAACGTACCGTATCTAAATAAGCCATTGCTTCTTTAATATGTTTTTTCTTATCCATAAACTTTTGATAACGTTCTTCTTTGATTAAGCCAACATTGTGTCCATATTCACTTAAACGTAAATCAGCATTATCGTGACGTAATAATAAACGATATTCTGCGCGTGAGGTTAATAATCGATATGGTTCTTTTGTTCCTTTGGTCACAAGATCATCAATCATTACTCCGATATATGCTTCGTCACGATGTAAAATCAGTGGCTCTTTACCATCCAGTTTCAGGCTAGCATTGATACCTGCCATCAAACCCTGAGCAGCTGCTTCTTCATAACCGCTTGTTCCATTAATTTGTCCTGCTGTATAAAGGTTCTCAATAATTTTATTTTCTAATGATGGCTTACATTGTAAAGGATCTATTGCATCGTATTCAATCGCATAAGCGTATTTTTTTATTCTGCAGTTTTCCAGACCTGGCAGACTATGTAACATCTGATCCTGAATATCATGTGGCATAGATGTAGAAAATCCCTGAATATATGTTGTATCCAGACTTTCACTTTCTGGTTCTAAGAAAATTTGATGACGTTCTTTATCCGCAAAACGTACAAGTTTATCTTCAATACTTGGACAATATCGAGGGCCAACGCCCTTGACCAACCCTGAATACATCGCAGATTTATTTAAATTATTACGTATGATTTCATGTGTTTTTGAAGTTGTATACGTCAGGTAACATACGACCTGATCTTTGAATGGGTGGTTTCTTGTGAAAAACAGATAAAATCATCCGTGCCTGGCTGTACCTCTGTTTTAGAAAAATCAATAGAATCCGTATATACACGAGCAGGTGTACCGGTCTTTAAACGAAATGTTGTAATACCCAGATCACGCAAGCTCTGGCTTAATTGATTGGTTGTTGGCTCATTATCTGGACCACTTGATGTAGAAGTATGCCCTACCAAAACCGTAGAGCTCATAAAAGTTCCTGTTGTCATAATCAATGCCTTACATGGTATGATTTGACCATCCTGTTGAAGAACACCTGTGATTTTCCCATTCTCCGCAAGGACTTTTTCCACACACATTTCTCGCACTTCTAGGTTTTCCTGATGTAGACAAACCTCCTGCATATATTTTTTATAAGCGATTTTATCTGATTGTACACGCAAACTTTGTACCCCCGGACCTTTTGTGGTGTTTAGCATCTTGAATTGCAAAGCTGTCGCATCTGCAGCTTTTCCCATTTCACCGCCAAGTGCATCAATTTCACGTACTACGATTCCTTTTGCAGGTCCGCCAACACTGGGATTACATGGCATAGATGCAATCATATCAATATGCATGGAATATAAAATAGTTTTTTTATTTGTACGGGCACAAGCAAGCGCCGCCTCTACACCTGCATGACCTCCACCGATTACGATAACATCTACCATATTCATTCCTCCATTCTAATGAAATTTTGTTCCACATCTAGGGCAGTAACAGACATTGGAACCAATACTTGCACCACATTTGGGACATGTTCTTTCTTTCGCAAATAACTCACGATCAAATTCATAGCTGTATTCTTTTTTTATCTCTTTCCTTCTCATATTTAATTGAAAAATATATCCACTAATCAATAAAGAAACAATCGCAAGAACACTACCTGTGACAGTATATGTCATATAATGTTTTATAAAAGCATATATTGCTGCAGCTGCGCATAGGATTCCAGCTATTAAAAAGATTGTAAACATAGTCCAGCGTTCTTTTAGACATAAACGTGAATAACTGTTTTTCATATAACGACCTTCTTTCTTTTAAGGAATCCTGCCTTAAAAATATTCCTATCGTTCTATATTATAGACTACTTTTTTGTGAAATAATAGAATTTTTTTATCTTTTTAGTGATAACACTTTCTTTTCCTATAATTTTTTATATTCTTAACTTTGTTTGCTATTTTCCGACAAAATCTGTTCTCGCTTTCTGATATCCTTATAGAAAAAGATACATAACACTGGTGCCATGAAACACCATGCAATGGGTTCCGCTAATGCAACCCCCAAATAACCCGTATAAGGTATAAGCAAAAATGTTGCGGCTGTTTTTGTGATCATTTCAATCGTACTGGATACAATTGGTATTTTGCCATTGCCAAGTCCCTGCAAGCCATTACGATAGATAAATAGAATCGCTAGTACAAAATAAAACAAAGACATCACTCTTGTATAAAAAGCTGATAAAGAAATGACCTCTTTTTGGCTTGCGTCTACCAAAAGTGTGATCAGCACATCAATACAGGTATACGATATCAAGATTACGATAATTACCCAAATCAATGCGATGACAATACTTTTCTTCATCCCTTCACGTATGCGCTGATATTGTGCAGCGCCTAAATTTTGTGATACAAAGGTAGTATCCGCAATCGCAATACTGATCAATGGCTGCATAAACATCTCTACAATCTTTCTCGCGGCTGTCTGAGCCGCAATCACACTTTCGCCAAGAGAATTTACAGCACTTTGTAAAATCACTGTTCCAAGTGATACAATAGAATTCATTAACCCCATAGAAATCCCCATACTGATTTGACGATGGTAAATTGCTTTTTCCACATGGAAATCTTTTTTCTTTATGATAAATATTGGATATCTTCTTTTTATATATAGAAAGCATAAAACAACGGAGAGCATCTGTGCAATCACAGTCGCAATACCTGCACCGGCAATCCCCCATGAAAAAATTGCGATAAACAGATAATCTAAGATCACATTGCTGATACTGGCGATAATCAAAAAGTATAATGGCGTCTTACTATCTCCAATTGCCCGCAGCATGCTCGCAAACATGTTGTATAACATGGTAATACATAAGCCTCCATATAGTATGAACAGATAGCCATCTGCCATATCAATAATACTGTCTGGTGTCTGTAGTAGCTTTAAACTTGGACGTTTGATTAGTAATGCCACAATCGTCATGACAATTGTGGAAAGTATACAGAAACGTACACAGCCAGCGCATGCATGTCGCATGCCTTCTTCATCTTTTGCGCCATAGTATTGGGCAATCATAATACTAGATCCCATAGCGATTCCACTTGCAAAGCCAATAATCAAATTCGCAAGCGATGTACTGGCACCCATTGCCGCAAGAGCATTCACACCAAGAATCCTGCCTACCATCATGGTATCAGCCATCGTATAAAACTGTTGAAATACATTTCCTAATAATACCGGTATCGCAAAAGCTAAAATCAGCTTCATTGGATTTCCTTTAGTCATATCCTTCATTTGATCACCTGCCTGTCTAGTGCCTCATTTTATCACATTGAAAAAGAAGATGCAATTAACATCTTCTCATCATCTGTATCAAAAACTGAAACATTTTTGGTGCATCCGCTGCTTTTAAAAGCTCTATAATTTTCGATGCATCTTTTGTTAACATGCACATTTCCCCATTATTTTTTTGAAGCTGTATCATATGGTTGCCAAAAGCCTGATTTCCGATTGCATATTCTCCATATGCATGATCTCCAATCGCCAAAATAAATCCTATCGATAATGCACCATAAGCATATACACCAATCGCAAGGGCACCGATCGCGATATATCCAATCGCAACTGCACCTAATACAAAAGCACCAAGCGCCAAAGCACCAGCAGTAATCAAACCGACACTAATTGCCCCAAAGGATAATATTCCTGCACTGAGTGCACCAATTGCGACAACACCGATTGCCTCATTGCCGATTGCGATAATCCCCTTTGCACAATGAAATTTACCATCATGTCTTGGTCCTTTTCCCACATTGATATGTACAAGAGGAATTCCGGCAATATGGATAGAAGAACGATATTCTTTCTGCCATCCATATATATAATGTATTTCTTTTGTAATTTCTTTTTGTGGTTCTATTTCATTTCCCAATAATGTATCTATATTGACAGATAATGCTTTACTCAATGTTTTTAAATTCTCCATATCTGGATTTGCGGTTCCGGTTTCCCTTAGTTAAAAATATTACTCTTGTTGATTACTCAACTTTTCCGATAAATCGGTAATATATCTCAATTTCCTGTATTCTTTCGTTATCCTCATTCGTTG
>ENA-OWPJ01000312-OWPJ01000312.1-human-gut-metagenome-genome-assembly--contig:-NODE-312-length-57404-cov-4.88736_pt1 | contig 57404 bp, 58 predicted proteins | sample MGYA00248264_ERZ651846 | MGnify/ENA primary metagenome ERZ651846 (study PRJEB26924, sample SAMEA4378271) | human gut metagenome | biome: human gut; feature: human-associated habitat; material: faeces...
AATGCATTCTCCTGTTCTACTTCACCATCTTCATTTCGCATCACATAATGATTGATTAGTTTATTGTTTCTTTCTGCTGCTTCACCTGTAAAGAATGTTAAGATAATCTGATATTCTGGTTGAATTACATTATAGTAATTTCCTGATTTTAACTGCATACTTAAATTTTTTGCACCATAAAACTCCCAACGATTAAAATCTACATCTTTGAATTGATTTTGAATCTCAATATTATGGCGTCTGCCTTGATCATCTGTCGCTACAACATCCATAACGATACGTTTTAAGCCAAATTGTTCAGGAAGAATTTCTGAATTCACTACTTTTGTGTGTACAATTTTGTACTTGTAATGTGTTGCAACTGTACAAAAGAAGTTACGCAGAAGATTAGAAGTGGCATCTTCACCAATTAAACTAAACTTCATAAATACATCGTTGGTAAAGGATACCGATGATTCATTATTCTCATTCACAGCTTCCTTTTCAGCTAAAACATTTAATTCTTCTTTCTTTTCAAGATTTGTGACTGTAGCTTTTGTTTTCTTTGATTTTTCTTTTCCCATAGAGGTCCTCATCTTTCTAGGCTATGAAAGCCTACATTATTTACATACGTATTTTTGGTATGAAAATCCTAAATTATTTTTGAAAAATTTAAAAAAAACCTATATGTAGCTTAAAGCACTGTCATAACTTTAATATATTTCACTTTTGGTGAAATTGCGCCATAGAAAAAGAGTAGTATTTTAACAATATTCATTTCAATTATTGATTGTATAAAGAAGAATTTCATAAATAGACTTTTCATCGCTAGCAGGCTTTATTTTCATCTTATAAATGACGCTAATGTTTAAGTCTATTTTTATCTCAAAGTAAGACGCTTTAAAAAGCTTATTAAACTTTTTTGAAAAGAACAAACTAGAAAAGTTTAAAGATATGTAAAACATCCTATGAATATCATAAATATGACGATTTTCTAATGTTTTTGAATAAGTAAAATATTATAGAAACTCACTATTCTGTAACTATGAAACCAGAATTTATGATAACGATTATTATTTTCTACTTTTTGTTTAAATTTTTAATAAATCTTGTATCCGAAACAAACTTTCTAATTTATAATGATAGTATAGAAAATGAAAAGGAGGTTTTCCTATGGCAAAGAAAATGTGCAGTGTGTGCGGAAAACGTGCAGAAGGGTTGGGAACATATCCAACACAATTTAAAGATATCTATATGTGTACAGATTGTTACGAAAGTTTAAAAGCATTTAAGAATGGGAGAGGCGCAAAAACATCAGAAATATTAAAGGAAAAATATCGTTTAGCAATGCAAGAAATGCGAGAACGCAATTATCCTCAAAATGTTATTGATAATGTAGAAGCATGGTTCAAAGAAGGAATCCAGGAAAAAGAAGCAAAAGAAAATGCGAAAAAAGATGATGGATTTATGATGACGACTTGTCCAACTTTTGAAGGCTATCGTATCCTTTCCTATCATGGCATCATCAGTGGGGAAAGCGTATTAGGTACAGGCTTTATCAGCAGTTGGGAAGCATCTGTTGCGGATATGACAGGTACTGAATCAGAAGCATTTATCGCCAAACTTCAGGATGCGAAAGTTGCTGCTAAGAAACGTATCATTGAACGATGCCTGTTTAATGGTGGAAATGCCATTGTTGGTGTGGATATCGAATATACTATGTTCAATAGTAATATGATCGGGGTAATCTTAACAGGAACGGCAGTAAAAATTGAAAAAATTGAAGAAATAAAAGAAAACGATTGACTTAGAGTTTGCTCTAAGTGATATAGTAACTCTTGGAAAGAGGGTTATGATATGGGAAAATCAAAAGTATATTTCACAAAAGAAATCACGTCAGAAGCTATGGTCAAAATGTATGAAGCTTTACAAGTATCACTTCAAGGCAAGGTTGCTGTCAAGTTACATTCAGGAGAAGTAGGAAATCAAAATTTCTTACGTCCACCGTTTATGAAACCGATTATTGATCATGTGCATGGTACGATTGTCGAAAGCAACACTGCATATGAAGGAAAACGAAATACGACAAAAGCTCATTGGGAAACAATGAAACTTCATGGATGGACAGATATTGCGCCAGTTGATATCTTGGATGAAGATGGCGATATGGAATTAGGTGTAGATGGTAAACAAATTAAGACAAATTATGTAGGTTCACATATGAAAAATTATGATTCTATGCTGGTTTTATCTCACTTCAAAGGACATCCTATGGGTGGATTTGGCGGAGCATTAAAGAATATTTCTATTGGTATTGCGTCTAGCTATGGAAAGGCATATATACATGGTGTAGGTAAACCAGATGAATTTTGGACCGCAGATCATGACGCCTTCTTAGAATCTATGGCCGACGCATCAAAATCCATTATGGATTATTATAAAGGTCAAATCGTATTTATCAATGTGATGTGCAATATGTCAGTAGATTGTGATTGTTGTGCTGTGGCAGAAGATCCTAAAATTAAAGATATTGGTATTTTGGCATCTAATGATCCTGTTGCTCTTGATCAAGCATGTTTAGATTTCGTTTATCAAAGTGAAGATCCTGGTAAAGCAGATCTTATTGAACGAATTGAATCAAGAAATGGTGTACATACCGTTGAAGCAGCAGAAGAACTAGGTGTTGGTTCTAGAGAATATGAATTAATTTCTATCTAATATATATGAAAATATGGCTGGCGATAGGTTGGTCATATTTTTTATATCAAAATGGATATAAACTGCCAATATAATGGTATAATGAATGAAAAGAGAGGTAGCATATGGAAAATATTTTGACAATTTATCATGGCTCAAAAGACAAAATTGTTCAACCAATTTATGGACTTGGGAAAAATTATAATGATTATGGACAAGGTTTTTATTGTACAGAAAACTTGCGAAAGAGTGGGCTTGTACAGAAAACTTAGAAGGATATGCAAATCAATACCAACTGGATATGAGAAATCTATCTATTTTAAATCTTACAAATGATTATCATATGTTAAATTGGTTGGCGATTCTCTTAGAAAATAGAAGCTTTGAATTAAATAATGATGAATTAATGGTGCAGGCTAAACAATATATTCTTGATACGTTTCTTCCAGATTATAGAAATTATGATGTAATCATAGGATATCGCGCGGATGATTCATACTTTCAATTCGCAAAGGATTTCATTCAAGGAACGATATCTTTAAAGACATTAGGTGAAGCAATGAGGTTAGGAAAATTAGACGAACAAATTATTTTAAAATCAGAAAAAGCATTTCAAACGATAAAATTTGTAGGTTATGAAAAAGTTGATCATAAAGCGTATTTCAGTAGAAGAGTACAAAGGGATAATAAAGCAAGAAGCGAGTATCGTACATATTTGAAAAATAAAAAGTTTGATAAGAACGATATTTATATCATTGATATTTTGCGTGAGGAGATGAAAAATGATGATCAAAGGCTACAATGAAGTATATCTTGATGATGTCATGGAAGAATTCGCTGTAATGTTTGATTATGCAGTCAATAATCAACATATGGATATTGATACATTTGGTGCTTTATTTTTAGATTCACCTGTTTGTCATGGTATTGAAATTGGAAATCCATATTACATCAATAAAGGTGGAAGTGAATTGGTAATGCTTGTTTTAGAAAGCCATCATTTAGAAGCAGATTATATAACATATGATACAGGATTTGGCAAAACGCCTGAGTATTGGATGGGTTGGATAACTGCTTATGTACAATGGAAATCTGGATTTAAATTTTCTACAATATTTTCAGCTATAGCGCCATCGGATATCTTTGCATTATATTACCCACTTCATGAAGCTGATGTGAAAAAAGGTTATGATGTCCTTATGGAAAGGGTAGAAAAAGCGCCTACAAACCTTTATAAACTACGTAAAAAATCAGAAATAACACAAAAGCAGTTAGCACAATATGCAGAAGTAAAAGAAAGAACCATTCGTGCTTATGAACAGCGAGAAACAGAAATCAATAAAGCACAAGTGAATATCGTGAGAGCGTTATCTTTGGTTTTGGGATGTAGTATAGAAGATTTGTTAGAATAATTAGAATTATAAATAAAGCATTGACAAAGCTGTAACCGCTTGCTAAAATGTAGTTACTACAACGGGATTGTCACTCTGCGGGAGGCATCACCTTTAGGAAACAAATATTTCTGTTTACTGAGGTTTTGTGATATGCAGAGTTTTTTATTTGTTTCAGCCATGTTAAAATAAAAGAAAGAAGGGATATCAATAGAAACAATGATACATCTGTATGTATCATAAGAAAAGGGAGGAACTGGCAGGTCATGAAAGTCATAAAAAAGATAAACAACAATATTGCATTATGTGTTGATGATAATGATCGTGAATTAATTGCTGTAGGTACAGGGATTGGTTTTAAGCCTTGTCCATATGTGATAGAAGATTTAAATGTAATACAAAGAACCTTCTATGATGTAGATGCAATGTATTTCAATCTGTTGAATGAAATTGATGTGGATGTATTAGAAACTGCTGCGAAAATTGTGGATATTGCCAGGATGAAAATCAAAAGTGAATTAAGTCCTAACGTTGTATTTACATTAGCCGATCATATTGCATTCGCAATTGAACGCGTAAAGAAAAACATCAATATACAGGCACCATTATACAACGATATCCAATATTTATATGAAACAGAATTCGCACTGGGAGAAACAGCTGTAAAGCTGATACAGAAAACGATGAATATTCGATTACCAAAAGGAGAGGCAAGCAATATTGCCATGCATTTTGTGAATGCAGAAACTGTGACATCGATATCACAACAGATGCCAAACAGCGATGAAGTGATTGAGGAAATTACAGAATTAATTGGTGAAGATTTTCAAATTCATATCAATAAAAACAGTTTCAACTACTCCCGATTCACGTCACATCTTTTATATCTTCTGAAACGTCAGGAGAAAAAGGATTCTATTACCAGTGAAAATAAAAAAATGTTTGAATATGTAAAGAATGAAAATCCGCAAACATATGCGTGTGCTTTACATATCAAAAAATATCTACAAAATGAAATGAATTGGAGTCTTCATGAAGAAGATTTATTATACTTAATGTTACATATCAATCGATTATGTGCAAGAGAGGATTGTCATCAATAGAGCATCACCCTCAGCGCAAAGATTACAGAAGTAGTTTTTGTGTTGGGGGTTTTTCATGTAAAGGAGAACATAAAATTATGAGTAAATATGAACAAATGGCAAGTGAGATTTTAGCAGGTGTGGGAGGTAAAGAAAATGTTACGTTCGTAGCACACTGCATGACAAGATTACGTTTTAATTTAAAAGATCAAAGTAAGGTAAAATTAGATGATATCAAAAGTATGAAGGGAGTATTAGGCTGTCAATTTTCTAGTGGACAGTTTCAGGTTATCATTGGTCAGACTGTAGAACACGTATATAAAGAAGTATGTACACAAGGTGGATTTACATTAAGTGATTCCATTGAAGAACCAAGTGAAAAAACAAAAGAAAAGCTAACATTGAAAAAGGTTGGAAGTAATATTCTTGAAACTTTATCTGGATGTGTTGTGCCATTGATTCCATTGATGATGGCTGCATCTATGTTTAAAATGCTAGTCGCAGTTTTAGGCCCAAGCATGTTGAATGTTCTATCAGAAACAGATGATTTATATACACTATTTACCTTTGTTGGGGATGCAGGATTTTATTTCTTCCCAATTGTATTAGGATATACAGCATCTAAAAAGTTCAATGTAACACCAGTTGTAGGTATGTTCTTGGGATGTATTATGATGCATCCGACATTTGTGAATATTGCTACGGAAGGAACACTATTTACTGTTTATGGTATTCCATGTAACGCACAAAATTATGCATCTACATTATTACCAATCATCTTATCTATCTGGGTAATGAGTTATATAGAAAAATTCTTTAAACGTATTTTACCACAAGCATTAAAAACGATTTTCGTACCATTCCTAAGTATCGCAGTAATGATTCCTATCTGTTTATGTGTATTAGGACCAATTGGTTCTATCTTAGGTAATTATATTTGTAATTTCTTATTAGGACTTGATCAGATTCCTGGCATTGGATTCTTGGCAGTAGCAATCATAGCTGCACTATGGGAGTTTGTTGTTATGAGTGGTATGCATGTTGTATTTATCACAGCATTAGTCATGACATTTGCACAGGCTGGACAAGAAAGTTTAGTGTCTGTCGGTGGTGCCATTGCTTCTTTATCTGTTGCTGGCATGTTGTTGGGCTCTTTCTTGAAAATTAAAAATACAGAAGAAAAATCATTGACTTTTGGATACTTCATTGCTTCAATAATAGGTGGAGTAACAGAACCTGGTTTATATGGTAATGGTATAAAATATAAACGTCCATTTATTGGATTGATCATTGGAGGATTTGCTGGTGGATTATATGCAGGTATCATGCATGTCGCATGTTATGCTATGGTTCCAGTCGCAAGCTTTATTGGGTTAACAGCTTTTGCTGGCGGTCCTGCTTCTAATTTGATAAATGGTGTAATCAGCTGTGGAATTGGTTTTTTGGTTGCCGCAGTTGTAACTTATTTTACAGGATATGCAAAAGATGATCCTGTATTAACAAAATAAAAGAAAAAGGATGGTAGTTTGATGAAAAAAATCTTAATACGTGCAGATGATCTGGGCTATAGTGAAGGTGTAAACTATGGCATCGCAAAAAGTGTAAAGGAAGGCATTATTAAATCTGTTGGTGTGATGAGTAATATGCCAACGGTGGCACATGGTTTAAAATTATTAGAAGGTGTAGATGTATGTTTAGGTCAACATACCAATATCTGTGTAGGAAAACCTTTGGTTGATCCATCATTGATCCCTAGCATTACGAACGAACATGGTGAGTTTAAATCATCAAAAGAATATCGCAGTGCCAAAGAAGATTTTGTGGTATTGGATGAAGTGATTTTAGAAATTGAAGCGCAATATGAACGCTTTGTGGAACTAACAGGTAGACAACCGCAATATTTTGAAGGGCATGCCGTTTCCAGTAAAAACTTTTTCAAAGGTTTAGAGATTGTCGCAAATCGTCATGGTTTAAAATACAATGGAATGGCTCCGGGAAGTGAACCAATGATGGTTGGAAATACAATGGTTTATATGTGGATGGATAGTATGAATCCAGATTATGATCCTGAAAAACTTCTAAAGGATATGGTTATGCATGCACATGATGGCGCAGCTGATGTTATGGTATGTCACCCGGGTTACTTAGATGGATACATTTTAAAGCATTCATCTCTAACAATTCCTAGAACGATGGAAGTGGATATGGCATGTGATCCTGCAATAAAACAATGGTTAAAGGAACAGGATGTTATGCAGATTACTTATGAGGATTTATAGGATAAAACATTTATAAATAACGTGCTAAAATCAGGAGGCTGCTTATGATAAAAGTAGAAACAGGAAAAGAAAAAGATTGTTTTGTGGCTTATATTGAACAAGCTCTGGCAAAGTTGTCTATTGAAGACGATGATGCTTTCTTATCATTATTTGATACCAGTCGTTTATCAAAAAAAGACTTGATTTTGGCACTTAGATACTTAGATGAAACACAGCCAGTGATGAAAATTGATGATCCAACATCAACGAAAAATAAACAAGATATTTATCTGGAGGCCTTTGATGATAGCAGTGGATATTTTATGGATTATGATTTGATGACTGATGGAGAACTAAATGATTTAACGCTTCAAGTTGAGTTTATAAAAAAAGAAAATGGATATTTCGTTGTGTTGAATGATTTGCGTACGTTATAAAAATAATAAATGATTGTGAAAGAGGTTTATATCTAAGACAGATATGAATCTTTTTTTGTATTTAAAGGAATCTTCGTGATTTGCCGTTACTTAACGGAAATTAAAAATTTTAAACATGCAGCGATTTTAATTATGATAATGGTGTCAAAAGGAGAGTGGGAATATGACATCAGAACAATATGCATTTCAATTAATTTTACACAGTGGAAATGCTAGAAGTATTGCTTATGAAGCATTAGAAAAAGCAAAAGAAAAACAAATTAAAGAAAGTCTTTCTATGATGGAGGAATCAAAAAAGGAGTTGATTGAAGCTCAAAAGATTCATGCGGAAATGTTGCGCATTATGGCCAACGATGAAGAAAAAATAAAAATAGATCTGCTTCTTATGCATGCTGAAGATCACATCGCTTCATCAGCAGTCACCGTGGATTTAACAAAAGAAATTATTTATTTATATCAAAAAATGGAGGGATGATATGATGGATTTAAAAAACTTTCTTTGGGGAAGTGCTACTGCTTCCTATCAATGTGAAGGCGCCTGGGATTTAGATGAACGTGTAGAATCCATGTGGGATCACTACTTACACGAAGAAGGATTAGAGAATGGAGATATTGCAAGCGATCATTATCATCATTTTGAAGAAGATATCAGAATGATGAAAGAAGGTGGACAGAGAGCATATCGTTTCTCTTTATCTTGGCCTAGAATCATAAAAAATAAACAAGGTGAAATCAATGAAAAAGGATTAGCATTTTATCATAAGATTTTAGATTGTTGTCATGAAAATGGTATTGAGCCATTTGTGACGATATATCATTGGGATTTGCCACAATATTGGGAAGAAACTGGTGGCTGGCTAAATGAAGAAGTATGTACAGCATTTGCACAGTATGCAAAGGTTTGCTTTGAAAACTTCCATACAAAAATTAGAAAATGGGTAACGTTTAATGAACCAAAATGGTTTGTTTGCAGTGGATATCTGATTGGAAATTATCCTCCTTGTATTCAGGATGTATCTAAGACAATCAAAGCTGCTTATCATGTGATGTATGCAAGTGCATTAGGCGTAAAAGAATTCCGTGAAGGCGGATATGAAGGCGAAATCGGTATTGTACATAGTTTTACTCCTGTAAATGGTGTAGATGATCGTATAGAAACAAAGATTGCCATGCGTTATGCAGACAATTATTGTAATAACTGGATTTTAGATACTGCCGCAAAAGGAGAAATTCCAATTGATCTATTAAGTGAATTATCTAAACAATATGATATTTCTTATATGAAACCAGAACAATTAAAGATAATAAAAGAAAATACAGTAGATTTTCTTGGGTTAAATTATTATTCAAGAACATTGGTAAAACCTTATACAAGTGGAGAAACAACCTTTGTTGTGAATAACAGTGGAAAAGCTGGAAAAGGCTCTAGTAAAGTTATTGTGAAACACTGGTTTGAGCAGGTTATGCATGATCCAAATAGTACATATACAGAATGGGATACAGAAATTTATCCAAAGGGATTGAAAGATGGCTTATTAGAAGTACATCAGAAATATGGCTTGCCAATATATATTACAGAAAATGGAATCGGTATGTATGAAGATGTTACTGTTCCACAAGTTGATGATGAATACCGTATATCATTTATGCGTGATCATATCAAAGCAATGTTTGAAGCAATGGAGCAAGGCGCCAATATAAAAGGCTATTTTGCATGGAGTAGTTTTGATTTATATTCATGGAAAAACGGATGTGAAAAAAGATATGGACTGGTAGCTGTCGATTTTGATCATGACAGAATTAGAAAACCAAAGAAAAGCTATACATGGTATCGTGATATGATCAACAGCAATGCAGAAAATTTAAAATAAGGAGAGGAAACGTATATGAAAAAAGTAATGTTGGTTTGTAATGCAGGTATGTCTACAGGGATATTAGCAAAGCGTATTCAGGATGCAAGTAAAGGGGCATTTGAGGTACATGCTTATGGAGAAGCTGAATTTATGCAGCATTTGGATGGTGTAGAATTGATTTTAGTAGGACCACAGATTCGTCATCAGATTCCTACAATTGAAGCACAGGTAAATATTCCTGTAAAAGGAATCGCACCACAACATTATGGTATGATGGATGGAAAAGGAGTTTTAAAAGACATTATTAAAATTTTAGGAGAATAAATAAAAGGAGGAAATTATCATGTCATTTCAAACAATGAATGAAAAAATAGAAAAACATATTTTACCGATTGCAAATAAACTTAGTTCACAGCGTCATTTACGAGCAATTCGAGATGCATTTATTTCATTATTGCCAATTACATTAATGGGTGGTGTAACCGCAGTAATCAGTGCAGCACCTGTCACAGAAGAAACAACAAATGGATTCTTATTAGCCTGGGCATCATTTGTGCAACAAAATAGTATGCTGTTAAACTGGATCAGTGCATTAACATTAGGTGGAATGTCTATCTATGTATGTATCGCAATTACATATTATTTAACGCGCCATTTCAAACATGATTTTCTAGTACCAGCAATGTTAAGTGTTTGTGGTTTCTTGATGTTAGTAATGACACCGCAGCAACTTGGCTGGGATGGAAAAGTTGTGGAAATATCTTATATGGATGGAAAGGGTATTTTACCAGCAATCTTAATTTCTATACTAACTGTAGAAGCATATCATTTCATGCGTTCACATGATTGGGGAAGAATCAATCTTCCACCAAGTGTACCAGCATCATTAAGTGAAACATTTGCTTCCCTTGTGCCAGGTTTTGTGATTATTTCTGGATATGTTGCGATATTTGCGATATTCCATGCATTTGATACAACCTTCCCTGAATTTATTTATACTTCAATGGCACCTTCTTTACAGGCTGCAGATAGCTTGTTATTTATCGTTATTATGACTTTATTGGTACATTTCTTCTGGTTCTTTGGTATCCATGATGCAGCCTTATCTGGAATCCTTGCACCAATTCGTGATGGAAATTTATCTATCAATGTAGCCGCAAAAGCAGCAGGAGAAGCATTGCCTCATGTATTTACAACACCTTTCTGGGTATATTTTGTAGCGATTGGTGGCTGTGGCTCTTTATTGGCATTAGCGATTTTATTAGTACGTTCTAAATCTAAACAGTTAAAAACCGTAGGGCGTATTGGTATCATTCCAGCTTTCTTTGGAATTGGTGAACCAATTGTATTTGGTGTTCCTGTTATGTTGAACCCATATTACTTAATACCATTCTTATGTGCTTCTACATTTAATGCGATTGTATCGTTTGTTTTGATGGAAAGTAATATCATAGGAAGAACATTTGCAATGTTATCCTGGCAGATGCCAAACATTCCCGGAGCCTTTTTATCCACAATGGATATCAAAGCGATGTTCCTTGTATGTGGTCTATTAGTTGTGGATATTTTGATTTACTATCCATTCTTTAAGATGCATGAAAAACAATGTGTTGCAATGGAACTGGAAACGGAAGATGAAGAAGAGTAAAATAGAAAGTGACAGGAGATGAGCAACATGCAAATTATTGATGTAATACAACATTTAGAAGAGCAGGGAACATGGGTCAATCGAGCATATCAAACAAGAGATCATATATTATTTGGAGATAGTCATCAGGAAATAGAACGTGTTGGTGTTTGCTGGGTAGCAACAAAGCAAGTAATCCAAGAAGCTATAAAAAAAGATATTCATTTTATTATTACACATGAAAATCCATTTTATCAATGCTCTACAAGAATGATGAGTGCTGCAATCGATGCAGCAAATGATAAGAAAGCGTTATTAGAACAAAATCATATATGTGTCTATCGCTGTCATGATGTTTGGGATTGTTTACCAGAATATGGTGTTCATGATCAATGGGCAAAAAGGTTAGGTTTTACATTTGAGGAAAGAAAGGTATCTTCTTATTATCAAAGTGCCATGATTCCGGAAATGAGTGTAAAAGAACTGGCCAATCACGTTATGAATGTGTTAAAAGAGGATGGACAACAAGGGGTTTATGTTTTTGGCAACACAGATAAGATTGTGAAAAGAATAACCATCGGTACAGGTGCCGCAACAAATATATATGAAATGCTTCCACATCATCCTGAAGCTGTGATCGTTAGCGATGATGGTATTAAAAACTATGATGCTGTACAATATGCAATTGATGTAGATATCCCCATGATTGTAGTACATCATTCATGTTGTGAAATACCGGGTATGAAAGCTATGGAAAACTATCTGCATCATGTATTTCCAATGCTAGATGTTTCCTATTTAAAAGAGGGATATGATGTTACACATTATGTTTGTGAGTAACACATCGCTCATCTTAAATCTATAAAATATAAAAAAGCAACAACACAGAAATTTTGTGCTGTTGCTTTTTGCATTACTTTTAGATTGCATGACTTTCATTATCTGTGAAGGTCTTTAAAAAAGATGAATAATCTTTTTCCTTCATTAATAATTTTACACGGCTTGCATCATTTAATAAACCAACAAGTTTTTCAAATAATTCATCAAAGGCGATATCTTTTTGCGGGGATAGTGCAAAAAGGAAGATCAGACGTATTTTTCGATTATTCCAGGTAATCGGATGTTTTAATATACAAACAGATACAGCATTTTCCTTGGCACATTTTTCTATAGGATGTGGGATAGCAAAATAATTGCCATAAGCTGTAGGTGCGATTTTTTCTCTTGCTAAAATCTTTTCTTCATAATCACTAGAACAGTATCCTTTTTGAAGAAGCTTATCACAAATAAAGTGAATTGCTTCCTCTTTGCTTGCTACATCAATATCTGTGAAGAATAAATCTTGATGGAAAAAAGACTGTAGTTCAATATGATTTGATGTTATATTTGTTTTCAGTAAATGAACAATACGTTTTAAATCATCATCTTTAGGAAATCCTTTACATACATATACTGGGATATCTAAAGCTTCAGGAAGAGGAATGAAGGAAATTACGATATCTGGTTGACATTCTTTCACTTTCTCAATATCAAAAATAGAAAATGTACCAGTGATATCAATCGTTAGATCACTACAACGCATCAATCTTTGTTTTAGAAAAGATACCACAGCAGTACTCATAGGATTTACGATAACAACTTTTTTATAAGTATGATGTTGTATTTTCTCTACAGCATTCATAATATGAAGTGTGATATAGCCAATTTCATCTTCTAATAACACGGTATGTGTTCGTGATTGCATTTTCATCGCAATATAAACACTGATGTCATACAACAATGGAAAGTGAAGCTTTATGTCTTTAATCAGAGGATTACTTAAAAAACTGTTTGACCGGATACGATTATCTAAACCTAAAAAATGTATTAATAGGTTTTCTTGGAAATCTTGATCTTGATGTAGGTCTAAATCATATTGTTGTTGAATATCATTCATTATTTCTGAAATAAAGGTGCGATACTCTTGGATTTTTTGATCCTGTATATCTGAGATTTTTCCGGAAAATAAACATGATAAGTATGTTAATTCCATATCTGATAAAGTAACATGAAACTTTTCTGATAACCCTTTATAAAAATCATGAGCCAGTGCCTCGGCTTCAGCACTAGGATGATAACCTTCAATATTTGTTATTTCATTGCCTTTATTTACACGTTCCAGCATAATCGCAATATGTAAAATAAAAGAGATGATTTCAAAGTCACGCAGTTTTAAATGATGATGCTCGCTAAAATCAAGAAAATATGCTTTTAAGTCATTGATATTACAAGAATTGAAAAACTCGGTATAATTATTTAAATTAAAGTTATATTGGTCCATTTCATGATTCATTAGATATGTATAAATTTGTCTTCTTTCTTCTTCACTACCATTGATAATGAGCTTGTTGTTTCTTCGACGGATTTGCATGTTAGGATTTCTTCGTTCAATAATTTGATTAATACTATTTAATTGTTTATCCAGCGTGCTTTCACTAATATATAATTCATCGGATAATTGATAATAGTCTGTTTCCTTCTGTGATAATATTTGTTTAATGATATAAAGATAACGAGTCCTTCCAATTGTGGAACCATCTTCATCTAATAAGGAAAGAATTGGATTTTTATCATCTATCATATATCCTTTGCTTTTGATAGAAAGGATTAATTCTGGATATTGTTCATTGATGGTTCTGATTTCATTACGTATGGTTCGCTCAGAAATTTTCAGCTCTTTAGATAGTTGAGAGGCAGTTAAGATTTCATTTGGATGAAAGCATTGTAGCAATTTTATTTGTCTGATCGTAAAAGTTTCCATGTGTTTTCAACCTTTCTATATGTACTAAAATTATACTGGGTTTTTGATGAAATTGAAAGCTATGAACAAGATTTTAATTGAATACAAAAAAGGATAAATGCAGATGTATGATGCATTATTTTGTAAAAAACTAATTTTTCCTTTATATATAGAAAAGGCTTACAAATAATCTAGTGAAAGCGTATAAAAATTGAAAAAATATCGTTGACAACTAATATTTTTCATGATATCCTAACAGCGTGATAAGGATTGTAACTGGTAAGCAGGCAACACCTAGATGATATTAAACTAAGGAATTATAGCTATTCATTATTTTAATATTGCTTAGGTGTTTTTTATGTAGAAGGGAGTGATTTCATGATTATTCAAAAGATTTTTAATAACAATGCTTGCATGGTTGAAGATGAAAATGAGAATGAAATCATTCTTATGGGGAAAGGCATTGCTTTCCAGAAAAAGCAGGGAGATAAAGTTGATGAAACAAAAATACAAAAACGGTTTGTATTTGATACAACAGAATTGAATCAGAAATTCTCACAATTATTTGACGAGATACCAGTTAAATATCTGGAATTAACAGATAGTATTGTGGATATGGTTCAAAATGAACTTCAGGTAAAACTTGATCCCAATATTTATATCGCATTAACGGATCACATATCTTATGCTGTAAATCGATATGAAAGAGAAGAGAAATTAAAGAATGTATTATTATGGGAAATAAAGAAATTTTATCCTAAAGAATTCAAATTAGCAATGAAAGCTTTAGATATGATTGAATATGAAACACATGTGCAATTAGATGAAGATGAAGCTGGTTATATTGCGATGCATTTTGTAAATGCTCAACATGATGGTGAAGAAATGAACCAGACAATTGCAGTTACAAAGATTGTCGAAGATATATTGCAGATTGTAGAGTTTCACTATCAATTTAAATTAGATGAAGATTCAATGAATTATATGCGGTTTGTGACACATATCCGCTATTTTGCCAGAAGATTATTTTCAAATGATATAGCACAAACACAGGATGAAATGTTATTTGAACAAATCAAAGATCGCTATCCAGAGTCGTATAAATGTACAGTTAAAGTAAAAAGATATATAGAAGAGCTTTATCATATATCGATTAGTCGTGAAGAAATGGTATATTTCATGCTTCACATCAATCGTGTATGTAATCGAGCAATTAGTCAATCGTCTTGATTAGGGTTGTAACTTTCAGTAGGCAAAGCCTAAACCGATGACACACGTTTTTATAGTGTTCAGGTTTAGGCTTTTAATTTGGTTTTCACTGATGGCCATCAGAAAACATAGATGAAATTTCAGGAGGTAATATTATGAGTAAGTATGAAGAAATTGCTCAGCAGGTAGTTGAGTATGTTGGCGGGATTGATAACATCGATTCTGTCACTAATTGTATGACAAGACTTCGTTTTACATTAAAGAATGTGAAAAAGGCAAATATTGAACAATTACAGAGTGTGAAAGGTGTGCAGGGAGTTGTGAACAAAAAAGGACAATTCCAAGTAGTAATTGGATCAGATGTGTCTTTTGTTTGTGATGAAATTAGAAAAATGGGAAATTTTAATGAAACAGTAACGGGTAATACAGATGAAAAGGTTTCCCATTTGAATAAGGTTTTAGGAGCAATTACCGCAATATTCCAACCAGTTATTCCGGCTATTTGCGGTGCTGGTATGATAAAAGCAGTATTGGCAATTCTTACTGCGACAAGCTTGGTCACAACTGATTCACAAACATATATTTTATTAAGCATGTTTGCGGATGCGGCATTCTATTTCTTGCCAATCTTCCTTGCATTCTCTAGTGCAAAAAGATTTAATTGTAATCCATATTTTGCGGCAGTTTTAGGTGCCGTATTGATTCATCCTACATTTACTGGTTTGGTAGCAGCAGGGGAGCCACTTTCTTTTGCAGGATTGCCAGTTCGTCTGGTATCTTATGGAAGTGCAGTCGTTCCACCAATATTGATTGTTTTAATCCAATCTTATGTAGAAAAATTCGCAAAAAAAATCAGTCCAAATGCTGTTAAAGTATTCTTAGTACCATTAATTGTATTCCTGATTATGGCACCTTTATCCTTAATCGTGATTGGACCTTTAGGTTCTATGGTAGGGGATCTATTATATGTTGTATTTAATTTCTTGAACAATGAAGCTAGATGGGTAATACCTGTATTAATGGGTGCATTCTGTCCACTTCTAGTCATGACTGGTATGCATTATAGTTTAATGCCTGTACAACTTGCTCAATATGCAACATTGGGATATGGAACATTGTTAGGACCAGGTATGCTGGCAAGTAATATTTCTCAGGCAGGAGCATGTTTTGCAGTCGCAATTCGTTCTAAAGATAAAGATATGAAACAAACAGCAATTTCTGCAGGAACAACAGCTTTATTTGGTATCACAGAACCTGCTTTATACGGAGTTACGATGCGATTAAAGAAACCTTTATTAGCGGTTATGATTGGTGGAGGAGTTGCTGGATTATGGGGCGGCTTAACAAACATGCGTACATATGCCAGTGCAACAGCTGGATTAACCGCAATACCTGTATATATTTGTGATGATTTCTCCAATGTGGTAAATGCTTGTATTTGTATCGTAATTGCCTTTGTAGTAACATTTATTGTGACATTCGTTATGGGATTTAAAGAAGAAAATACAACTCTGACGCAAGTAGATATCAAAAGTGAAAAAACAAAAAAAGAGTTAAATAAAGCTGTAAGTATTGCTTCACCTTTAACAGGAAGCATTGTACCTTTAAGTGAAGTAAAAGATGAAGTTTTCTCTAAAGCAATTATGGGAAAAGGTGTCGCAGTATTACCAACCATCGGGGAAGTAAGGGCACCATTTAATGGTACGATTAATGCAGTATTTCCTACTAAACACGCAATTGGAATGACAAGTGAGGATGGCGTGGAAGTGATGGTTCATGTAGGTTTAGATACAGTGGAATTAGAAGGTAAAGGTTTTACAACACATGTAAAAAACAATGATGTAGTAAAAGCAAATGATTTATTATTAACATTTGATATAGAAGCAATTAAACAGGCAGGATATGATATAGTAACACCAGTGATCATCACGAATAGTGATGAATATATCGATATTATAGAAACAAATGAAAAAACAGTAAGTTCAGAAAAAGAACTAATGAAAATTTTTAAATAAGGATGTAGAAAACATGAAAACAGCATTTCCTAAGAACTTTTTATGGGGCGGTGCCACAGCAGCAAATCAATGCGAAGGTGCTTATAACGTAGATGGAAAAGGTTTATCGATTCAAGACTTTATGCCAGATGGCGTGATGAAGCCACCAGGAAAAACAATAGAAGAAAGAAATCTAAAACTAGAAGGCATTGATTATTATCACCATTATAAAGAAGATATCGCCTTATTCGCAGAAATGGGATTTAAAGTTTATCGATTTTCTATCGCATGGAGTCGCATTTTCCCAAATGGAGATGAAGAGAAGCCAAATGAAGCTGGATTAAAGTTTTATGAGGATGTCATAGATGAATGCAGAAAATATAGAATAGAACCATTAATCACTTTATCTCACTATGAAACGCCATATCATCTGGCAAAAACATATGATGGCTGGCGCAGTAGAAAAATGATTGAATTTTATACGCATTATGCGAAAACAGTCTTTACTAGATATAAGGGAAAAGTTAAATACTGGTTGACTTTTAATGAAATAAATTCATTATGGCATTTTCCATACATGGGCGCAGGAATTTTAACACCAAAAGAAAAACTAAGTAAACAGGATTTATATCAGGCTGCGCATCATGAGCTTGTTGCCAGCGCAATGACAGTGAAATTAGCCCATGAAATAGATCCTGAAAATATGGTTGGATGTATGGTGCTGGGACTGGTTAATTATCCTAGAACCTGCCATCCGGATGATATTATCGCAGTGATGGAAGAAAATCGAAAAGGCTTTTTCTTTACGGATATCCATATGAGAGGACATTATCCTTTTTATACAAAACAAATGTTTGAAAAGGAAAATATTCACATTCAAATGGAAGATGAAGATATGGAAATTCTGAAAAATACTTGTGATTTCTTATCTTTTAGTTATTATATGTCAAAATGTATGGCAAAAGATGATTCCCAATATGAAAAAGGGAAAGGTAATTTAACTACAGGGGTAAAAAATCCTTATCTAAAAGAAAGTGAATGGGGATGGCAAATTGATCCTCAAGGGTTACGATATATTTTGAACATGTATTATGAACGTTATGAAAAGCCATTATTTATTGTGGAAAATGGTTTAGGCGCAATGGATGAGCTTGTACAAACTGATCAGGGCATGTGTGTTGAAGATGATTATCGTATTGCTTATATGAATGATCATTTGTTAGAAGTGAAAAAAGCGATTGATGATGGAGTAGATGTCATGGGATATACTGCCTGGGGGTGCATAGACTTAATCAGTGCCTCTACCGCAGAAATGAAAAAAAGATATGGTTTTATTTATGTAGATAGAAATAATGATGGTAGTGGTACTTTAAAAAGATATCGTAAAAAATCTTTTTATTGGTATAAAGAGGTCATTGCCAGCCAAGGATTAAATCTGATAGAAAAATAAATTATAAGTATAAAAAACTAGTGAATTACGATTAGCCAAATCATAATTCACTAGTTTTTAAATGTTATTTGCATAATTCTTCCAAGGTTATACAATGGAACGCCTTATCTACTGTATGAATATCAAAATCAAAGCCTGATTTTGAAAAGATGAAATAATGGTAGTTCTTATATTTTGGAAATAATTTAGATCTTTCTATTTGCTGTTGAAGGATAGAAAATTCTACTTTTTCATTTTTATATTTACATTCGCCAATGATCAGATTCATATTATCATCTGCCATAATATCAATTTCTTCTTCTTTTTTTTCTTTTGGATTATTTCCCCACCAATTTCCTATACGTGTAAACTGAATAGGTAGATTTCCTTTAAGATTTTCTTTCACCAAATATTGAATACAAATTTTCTCAAAGCCATATCCTAAATAATCACTTAAAAATGGTTTAACATCTTGATCATAAACATTATCTCCTAAACCAGTATTGATAGATGCTTGTTTTTGAAATACAAAACGATAGTAAAAACGAAATCCCAAATCGTATAATTGATAAACCCCTTTGCGGCTTTTTCCTTCTGATTCACCAAAGGGAAGATGTTTTTCAATGATTTGTAGTTGTATTAGATTACTGAGATATTTACTTACTTTACTGCTGGATTCATTTACATAATCACATATTTCATTCATTTTTGTTTTACCACAGGCAATCGCCTGAATGACTCTATTATAAACAGCAGGTTCGCGTAGCTCTTGTTTTAAAAGCATCCCCATTTCATTATACATATAGCCATAATTACTAAAGAATAGTCGTTTGATATTATCATCAGCACTTTCATCAGATTTTATCATGGAAAGATAATAAGGAGTGCCCCCAAGCGTACAGTATAGCTTGATTTGATCCTCGTAACAAAAGTTTGAATAAAAAGGTTGCGCATCAAAAAAAGTAAGTTCCTCTAGTTTTAACTGGGCAGTTCTTCTTCCAAAAAGGGGTGATTGATATCCCAGCACTTCACTTTCCATAAAGGAGATAGAGCTACCACATAATATCAGTAAAGTTTTTGTTTTTCTTAATGAGTGGTCAATAAATTCTTGCCATAAAGAAAGGGTTGAAGAATTTTGATAGGCCAAATAAGGAAATTCATCAATCATTAGAACACAAGGTTCTTTTTGTAAGTTTTCATATAAATACTGAAAACAATCATGCCAATTAGAAAACTCTTTTAGATAACTTGGACCGGGAAATTTACTTAATACTTTTTGTGAAAACAGACTTAGATTATATTGGTCCGTAGATTCTTGCGCCTGAAAGTATAATGAATTTGTTTTCTTTGCGAACTCATCCAATAGAAAAGTTTTTCCTATTCTCCTTCTTCCATATAGAATAAGACATTCAAAAGAATTGCTTTCATATAACTGATTAAGTAGTTTTAACTCATTTTGTCTACCGATAAACATAAGATTCACTCCTTTACCGAATCATGATTAGCATAATTACGATTCACTAACATTATATCACTAGTTTATGCGAAATTATACTAGAATATCAGTGATTTAGTAATATCTAAGGAACTGTTAATAGATGAGATTTTTATTGAAAGAATAAAATAAGTACAAGGCATAGCATAATAATTACATATATACATTTTATAATCTTAGATTTTTCTTTCATAAGAAAAGATAAAGAAAGTAGAAATTGTAACAGGATTACGCATAAGATATTTTTACTAATCATCAGTATGAATAATGTAAATGGTAAACTTACAAAAAACGATGGAAGGATAAATATTTGAAAAATCATTTTTCTATTTAGTTTTAAGTAAAATCCTTGTTCTTTCTTACTATATATTGGATTTAATAATTGTGATAATGAATGAAACACTAAGAAAAGAATAGCAGTCAGGAGAATATCTTTATATAACTTAAAAATAAGGAAACATAATGCTAAAAAGAGAGAAAATAAGCTTTCTGATATATATAAGGAGTGTTCAGCCATAAATCTGGAATATTGTATCTTAAAAAAGAAATAAGGATGATCATAATTTTCTAATAGATAATTTCTATGTTTATGATAAGTTTTTTTTGTTAACGTTTCTTGAGCCTTTATGAATCCTTCAAAATCAGTTTGAAAGCCTTGCTGTAATCGTAGAATAGATCGATAGATACTAATGATTTTTTCATAAAATAACTGTTTCTTTAGCAATACATACAGTATCTGGATAAGAATAAATGTATTAATTAAAAAGAAACTATGAAAATAATAAGCGCAAAGATAGACAATACAAATAATTGATAATGATGTATTTTTATGATGTAATTGAAATCTCAAAAAGGTATGATTTGCTATGGATAAACGAATCAATAGAATCATGATGAATGATGCTGTATGAATATCAAAAAACATTGGAAGAAATATGCTTGATAAAATGATAAAAATCACTGGTTTTATGATTGCTTTGAAGAAATAGATGCATTTAAAGACTTTAAAATCAATCAACTTTAATAGCACAAGATTAGGATGGATGATGACTTGGGGAATATCTTGAAATAATGGCTGGAAAGAAATCAATAAAAAAATGAATAATATATCATCTGATAACGTGATATGGATACGTGTAAATTTATCACTCAGAAACAAGAGGATAATTAAACCGGTAATGAATAAAAGTACTAATTTTCTTCGCTTTATAAAACCGATAAATTTTCTCCATTGTATCTTGATTAAGACTGGTGCAATATTAATCAACTGTGTCATGGCTTAACATCTCTATGATATCTTTCTCGTTGATTTGATCTTTCTGTATTTTTAAAATCCTCGAAGAAGTCATAATCAGGTAATCATCACATAAAGTGCTTAGATTTTCTAATTGATGGCTTGAAATAATAATTGTGTTTTTTACCTCTTTCTGATAATTTTTTATAAGAGCTATACAGTTTGTTGTCTGTACAGGATCTAAACCATTAAATGGTTCATCCATAAGCAAGTATGAAGCATGCCTAATTAATCCCATTCCAATATTTAATCGTTGTAAAGTACCTTTTGAAAGGGTATTTGGATAATTGTTTTTGTATTTATCTAAATCGAGGTTCATGATAAAGCTATGTATGAAACGCATACATGATTCTTTGCTTAATCCTGATGATTTCGCTATGAGGATTAGATGTTCTACAAATGTAAGTTCATTAAAACAAATACACTCATCAAAAACATAAGCAATATTCGTATCTAAAAAATCTGTATGATTTATAGAAATACCATCTATTATAATATTTCCGTTATTTGTGTTGATATATCTGGAAAGTACCTTCAATAAAGTGGTTTTACCAACACCATTTTTTCCAATCAAGCCATAGATTTTGTTGCTTTCTAATGTTAGCGTGATATCATTTAAAATATAAACATCTTGATAGGCAAATGAGATGTTTTTCAATTCTATCATATACAGACTCCTTTCATATTAGTTTCATTGTATGGAATATCTATATAAAATGCAAACATCAATGTCTATCATTCAAATTTATTGTCTATCATGCAAGTTGAAATTTATTTAATCGATGAATCATAACACTATTCATAAAATTTTTTGATATAATACCATAATGAAAAAGGTAGTGATTTGGAGGTTTATATATAATGATAAAAATAGCGATTTGTGATGATAATGAAAAAGATATCACTATAACAAATGAAATTGTAAAAAAATTTTTTGAATCATCGAATATTGATTTTGAAATTCGTCTGTTCACATCCGCAAGAGATTTATTAAACAATGCCGCAAGCTATCAGATGATTTTTCTGGATATTGAATTAAAAGATGCAAATGGAATAGAAATTGCGAAACATATTAATCATATGAATTATGAATATAAACTGTTTTTAGTATCTGGGCATACAGAATACTTAAAAGATGGTTATAAAGTGAAAGCTGAACGCTATTTCACAAAACCAATTGATTATAATGAATTCAAAATAGATATGCAGGAAGTTATCCAAGATTATATAAGAAATAGTAGTTTTATTTTAGATCCTAAAGTTGTAAAGCAGAAGATTTATATCAAAGATATTTTATATGTTGAAATACTGGCAAGAAAAACTTATTTGCATACAAAAAATAAAACGTATATCACACCTTATACACTATCGTATTGGAAGGATGTATTACAACCATATTGTTTTTCTCAGTCACATAAAGCATTTTATGTGAATCTACAAAATGTCGAAGATTACAATCATCAGGAAATTTATATGAATCAACAACAAAGCACGATACCATTATCAAGATTTTACAAAGATCATTTTATCGATGATTATATTCATTTTATTAGCAATAACATCTAAAAAGAAAGGAGAACAGTATGGAATTCTTTAATCTATTTGTTTCAAATATTTTAAATATTGGCATTTTCTTCTTGATTATCAGCAGACTTTTTCAACCCAAGCTAAATCAAAATTGTATATATTGCCTATTCTTAGCAGAGCTTATCTGTTTGTGTGTTGTGAATAGCCTGCCATATCCATTTTTGAATGCAATCATGATGATGGCGATAAATATTGCGATATTATTCAGTTGTTACGATGGTAAATCGTCTGTAAAAATATATATAACCTTCGTTTATATTTGTTTTGGTATGATCCTTGAAATGTTTTCTTTATTGCTTATTCATTATATATTTCATATGGATTATAATGATATAAAAGCAAATCACATCTATAATTTAATTGGAATTATATCCTCCAATACGTTTTTATATATTGTTATGTCCATGTTCTCAAAGTTTTTAAAAACGTTATCGAATACAAAGTATCCAAAGAAAACCATACTGCTGCTATGCTTGCCAATTACTTCAGTTCTATTTATAAGTAGTATGGATAATTTTGATAATATATTATCAGGTGATTATTTTACAGTCTTTTTGATTTTGATTGGTTTATTAGTATCTAATATATTATCATTTTATATCTTTTTCGATATTATAGAAATCGTAGAAGAAAACAGTAATATGAAGTTAAAAGAATCCTACGAAAAAATCGATGAATTAAATTATCAGCTTTTAGAAAATAAATATGATGCAACAAGAACCTTTGTTCACGATATCAAAAAGCATCTTAATATCATGAGTCAGTTTATTAAATCAAATGATTATAACGCTCTTTTATCTTATATTACTGAACTGAATCATGATGTTGAAAAAACAGATTATACAGTACAAACAAGTCAAAAAATTTTAAACATTGTCATGAGTCAGTATGTGAATATATTAGAAAAAGAACATATTAGAATCAAACTGGATATCGATGAAATTGACTTGTCTTGTTTGAGCATTCTTGAGCAAAATATTATTTTCAGTAATATGCTAGAAAATGCAATAGAAAGCTGTATAAAATGTACAGACTGTCGAAATATAATACTGAAATTAAAAGAAGATAAAAAATACATTATCATAAAGATGATAAATTCTTGTATAAATGCCAATATCATTGATGGATTTCCTCAAACATTAAAAAATGATAAAGATCAACATGGGTTTGGTTTAAAGAAAGTAAAAAATATCGTAGAAGAACATCACGGTAGAATGCTCTTTGACTATGATCCAAATCTTCAAACATTTTATACATCCATCATATTACCTGAAAATCATGTTTCTTAGTGCATGATAGACCAAATAATTGCATGATAAACAAAAATACTTCAACTAACATTTAAACATGATAACATAAGTTTGTTAGGAGGTATTTTCATGTCAAGGCAAAGAATTGTTATATTAGGTTTAAGTGTGTTGGCATATAGCATATTTTTATTAAATGGTACTGCGACTATAGGAGGTGTTCTTCTTATTGTTTTATCTATATTGTGTGCATGGATACTATACACAAATTTAACAAATATAACTCATATTGAAGAAAGTAATCCTCAATTTGATATTATGAAAAGCAGTATACGTTTTTGTGTTGTATTGTTAATTTTAGGTGTCATAGCTGCAATGCTGGTTCATTTTCAAATTATAAAAACAGAAAAACAAGAGAAATGGATTGCTGCAATATTTGTGATAGTTATAATGATAGGATTAGGCTATTATACATTAAACATACCATTTAATCAACACATTGGATTAAGGCTTCCTTGGACTGTGTTGGATGAGGAGGTATGGTTTGTGGCGAATCATTTATTAGGATATTTATCGATTCCTTTATCTATTATGTATTTGATAGCAATACCTTTATGCAATGATTTTGATAAGCTTACATTATGTATTATGATTGCTTGGATAGGCTTGCCAGCTATCGCTTCTTTGATCAAAATGTTCTTAAAAGCAAAATATTAATTAAAAGAAAAATAACCAAACTTAAATCGTCTTGGTTATTTTTTATAATTTAAATAAACAAATTCACATCAGATTCTTGCGCATCATCCAGGTAGGCACCAACACCTCAAAATTCAACATCATCACTATGTTGAGTGCTCATGAAATATAATTTTATTATATAGCATTTCCCAAAGCAGGCTGTTTCTTCAAACACAGGCAGATTCTTAATTTGCGCATAGCTTTACTGAAAGGAATAAGAAATCTGTGAGATTAATTTACTATCATTGGGAGATAATCAATTGCCTCATCATATGGACTGGTATGACTGTGATTGTCCCCTGCTTTGAGAATGCTTATGTGCTATAACAGGATTTGTATATAGCACCTCCTCATATTGGTTTATCTGTATATTAGATAAGATATATCAATCATATACCTTGAGGTAGTATTTTAAGCGTATTTTGAATCAAAATTATATAAAGGATCCAGACAGATCGTATTGATGCCGGCATCTAAAAATTCATCTAATTGTTCAGGCTTTAGACGCTTATCAGTAATCAAATATTGAATTGCGTGAATATCGCATGCATTAAATTGATGAACAAGACCAACTTTCGTACTATCTGCCAGTATAAAGACAGGACCATTGCAACGTCTAATCATTGCTTCATTGATAGAAACTTCCTGAATAATGGAAGTACTGATGCCGCTATGTACATCAATCCCACTACACCCTAGAAAACATTTATTGACAGTTACTTTATTTAAATTATTTAAGGCAAAATCACCCACCATAGATTCTTTGGGAAAACGTAATTCACCACCACATAATACAATTGTTATCATTGGGTCATGATCGATAAATATGGCTTTACCATTATTTGTGACCACCGTCACGCGTTTACCTTTTATATACGATAACAATAACAAAGCAGTAGAACTGGTATTAATAAATAACACATCATTATCCTTTACATATTGTGCCGCATATTTAGCGATAGCGTGTTTATAGGGCTCATTTGAAGATGCAGGGTCATGTTCAGTTCCTACAAAATCTATGATAGAGGCACCACCATAAAATCTTTCGATGAAGCCATGATCATTCAAATATTGTAAATCTCTGCGTATAGTTAAAGGAGAAACATGCAAGCGTTCTACCAATTCATCTACAGTTAGATGTCCAGCCGTTTTTAGTTCTTTTAATAAAGCATCTCTACGGGCATCAATGATAACTTTCTTGGTTTTCATAATGTTTGCCTTTGCTTTCCCTCTTTGATAAGGAGATCTTGTAACGCTTTTTCAATTTTTATATTCTTATGATATTTATCTAATTCCCAAAGGACTCTTTTTAGCTGTATATTCTTAAAAATCAGCTTAAAGTGAAAATTTCCTGTATTACATACAACCTGAAATTTTGCTGTCTGACATATGGATATTTCAATTTCTTCGATTGTGGACCAGGGAACCGTGAAGAATACTTTCTCAAAACCTTTCTCACTGATACCACGTTTTATAGCGAAAGTTGAAAATAAGAATGTATAAATACATATATTACGCACGATTTCCATAAGTGTTATCGTTTGCGTGATTGGGAATATGATAATCACAAAAAACATGATCAAAGCAATCGTGAATATATCATCATGTCCTTTTACAATGATTTTCTTATTACGCTTAAATACAAGATATATAATATAAAAACACGCTAGAATAATCAGTATTGAAACTGTGAAATTTAAATAATATATCATATAGATTCCTCCTCGTATCATGTACACTGACATGATAACACCGGAATTTGCATATAACAATCATATAGGATATAAAATATACATAAATGAACATAAAATGAACGAAGTTATTCTAAAACAAAAAAACACTACCTGTTAAATGACATGTAGTGTAATGGAAGCTTTTTCAAATGACTTTAAAAGATCAGTTGGGCAATTATGATCAGTTATCAGATGATGAATATCTGATATGGTACTTGTGATAAAATCTTTTTTTCTACCTATTTTTTGATGCTCGGTAATAACAAAGGTTTGTTTACTATGTGCAATCATCATTTGATTTATATTATTTTCTTCACAGATATTTGTGGTGATTCCATGTTCATATGAAATACCATCACAACCAATAAAGCATTTTGTAGCCATCACTTTTTTTAGATTGGTTAATGCTAAATCACCGATCAGGCTTTTCTTTGGATTATGTAAAATACCACCTGTTAAGAAAATAGAAACATTAGCATCATGCTGCATATGCAAGACATTTGCATTATTTGTGATAATCGTAACGGCTTTTCTTTTTATAAATGGAATGACTAATAAAGCGGTAGAACTGGAGTTTATAAAAATAATATCAAAGTCATCAATAAAGCTTGCCGCATATTCTGCTAGTGCGATTTTTGTATGATCTATATATGAATATTGATTGCTACCTTGTATAAGGCGTGCACCACCATAATACTTCTCTATATGTCCTTCTTTTTCCAGAACACTTAAATCACGGCGAATCGTGATTGGATTTATATGTAAGATATCAGATAATTCTTTTACGGTAATGGTATGTTTTGTTTTCAATATTTCAATGATCAGGCGTTGCCGCTTATCTATATTTGACTGTTCACTTTTCATAATAGCCTCCAATTAAAAAATATCAATATGTTGTCTAATTTGATTATAAACCTTGCGAAGCAAAGGTCAATAAAAACGCACAATTATACGAGTTTTTTCATTTTATTTATATTGCTTTATTGATTAAAAATGGGGAAAAACAAGCAAAAAGCTGAAGTTTTCATAAAAATATCAAATTTATCAATAAATCAAATAACGTTCATAAAGAGTGAATAATTCGCAATAAAATTCATTGACGGTAAAAAAACCAAAGCGCATAATCTTAGTGAAAAGTGTTTGCAAACGCTATCAAAGTCTTAAGCGTATTGTTCTTTGGAAGATCTACAGATAACATAACATCGCTTAGAAACAGAAAGGAGAGTAACATGAATTTCAATTGGTTATTGGATTTAGTGTTAAATCAGATATTTGGACAGCCATTCATACTGATTGGTATTATCGTACTGATTGGTTATCTGGCAATGAATCAAAAATTCTCAAAAGCTTTAACAGGTGCCTTAAAAGCAGCTATCGGTGTAATTGTTATGGGCATGGGTTCCGGGGCTTTGATTGCGAATTTCAATAAGTTAATTATGGCAATACAAACAGCAACAGGCATCACAGGTGCTGGGCTGAATACTTATCCTACGATGACAGCAGCTTATGAAAAGATGGATGCGATATTGGGCTCAGGAACAGGAGCCAGCTGGGGTATTTATACATTACTTGTGGCATTTATCTTAAACTTGATCTTCGTCGCTTTACGTAAATTCACGAAAATCAGAGCAGTTTACTTAACTGGTAATGCCATGATTGTACAGGCTGGTATTTCAACTTATATCGTTTGGAAGTTTTTAGGTACTGGTATGGTTCCAACCATTATCATTGCTTCAATTATTACAGCATTATATTGGGGAATCTTCTCAACTATGTTGATAAAACCAACGCATTTAATTACCGGCGCAGATTTCACAGTTGCCCATCAACAGATGTTTATCAGCTTCTTGGCATATAAATTAGCACCTTATATTGGTCATCCTGAAAAGGATGATATTGAAAAGAAAAAACTGCCGGCGTCTTTAAATATCTTACAGGATAACATCATTGCGACAGCATTGGTTATGTTTATTTCTGTAGCTATTATTATGCTGGTTGTTGGTTCAAAAAATATTGACTGGCTGCGAGGTGCTGATGGTCTTGCGCAGGCAGGTTTGAAAAACAACATTGTATTCTTATTCTGGATCACAATTACATTGACAGCCAACATCTATGTATTATTAGCAGGTGTTCGTATGTTTGTTGGTGAAATTATGATGTCATTTAAAGGTATTTCAGAAAAGTTATTACCAGGAGCAGTTGCTGGTGTAGATTGTGCCGCAACATTTGCATTCGCACCAAAATCTGTTGTTCTTGGTTTGATATTTGGTACATTGGGACAGGTCATTGGTCTATTAGGGTTAATCATCTTTAAATCACCAATTTTCCTGATTCCAGGATTTATTCCTTTGTTCTTTGATAACGCCACAATCGCTATATTTGCTAATAAATTTGGTGGTTGGAAAGCTGCAGGTGTGATCTGTACAGTGAATGGAATCATTCAGATCTTTGGTTCTATGTTAGCTGTTCAGATGACTGGCTTGTCATGGTGGCAAGGTAGTGCAGACTACGCAACCATTTGGGTTGTAGTAATTGGTGTTTTAAAGGCCATTGGATCTATGTTAGGTATACCAGTAGGAGCATAACCTGCAGATATAAAAAAATAAAAGGAGGTTGTTATTATGCATAAAAACAGTAAAGTAAATGAGAAGTTGATTGTACAGCCAGTATTTGTCAGTTTAATGCATCAGCATCGTTTTATGGGACCATGCCGTTATGGGTTTGGCGAAGAACTGAGTTATGAATTTGATCATAATGCAGCAGAAAAAGATTTGGCAGAATTTAATTCTGAAATCGCAGAAAATGTCGATCCGAATCTTGTGGAATTATTAGATACTCAATTTATCGAATGGCATGAAGATTTTGCTGTTCCTGATGATCAAGTCGAAAAAGCAATTGAGAATAATCAGAAGGTCGATGCATATTTGATTTCTGGTACACGATTAATTGCATATGTTTCCACTATTTTGGCAAAAAGAACAAATAAACCATTATTCTTCTGTCCGTTAACATCAAGTAAATATTCACGTTTGGGTGGTATTGATTCTACTGCACATATGAAAGCATTAGGATTTAAAGAAATGTATAACGCTTTGAATTATGACGATTTGAATAGAATGTTCCGTTTATTAAGAACAAGAAAAGCTATTCATGATACAAAATTGCTATTTGCCCTTCGTGATAATGTAATTTCATTTGGTTGTGTTAGTTCATTTATTAATTTACAGGATATTACTGATCGATTTGGAATGGAAATTTTAAACTTTAATGGACTAGAATTCTTTAAGATTATGGATGAATTCACAGATGAAGAAAACAATGAAGCAAAACGTATTGCGGATGGTTTGGTAAAAGATGCAAATTGTATGCATATGCCTGCTGAAAATGTAGTAAATGATACGCGTTTCTATGTTGCTGTAAATAAAATGCTGGATTTATTCAATTGTAGTGCATTTACGATTCCATGTTTTGAAATGTGTGCTACAAGAGAACTGGATAAACGTCATTTAACGTTCTGTTTAACAAATTCTTTACTGAAAGATGGTGGCATTCCAGCAGCATGCGCCGCAGATGTTGGTTCTGTTGTTTCTTTGGCTATTTTAATGAACTTAACGAGAAAATCACCACATATGGGAAACTGTATGGTAAATGTGAAGGACTTAGAAAACAATACCATGAGAATTTTACATGATGTTTGTACAAAGAAGATGAAAGGCTATGATGAACCAGATTTACCTATTGATTATGTAAGCTTTACAAGAGGAAACTGGGGAACAACTATGCGTTATGACTTCGCAAAAGATAAAGGCAATGCAATTACCATGATCAATTTAAGTCCAAGAATGGATAAGATGATGATCGCAAAAGGTGAGATTACTGGATGTGATGATTTCTTAACTCAGGAATGTCGTCATGCGGTTGTATTTAAAGTAAAAGATTCTACAGATTTCCATCGTAAAGAAGAAGATTTTGGTCATCACTTCGCATGGGTATATGGAGATTATACACAGGATTTAGCTGATTTTGCGAAATTGATGGGAATGGAAGCAGTGATTGCTTAAGGAGGACAGCGTTATGTTGAATATTCTATGTGTCTGTGGTAATGGTATGGGCACAAGTACGATTTTAAAAATCAATGTAAGAAGAATATGTGATGAGAATAACATTGATGCAAGTGTTGAATCATGTGCTTTTGGTGAAGCTCTTGCATACTTACAAAATACAGATATTGTGTTAACAAGTCCAGAATGGACAGCAATGCTTCCACCAACAAATGCAATTCTGGCTCAGACAAAGAATCTTGTAGATCTTGAGGGTGTTCGTGAAACATTGATGAATACAATCAAAGAACATTTTCCAGAAGAATTGCACAAATAAAACAGAAGCAGCGAATTTTCGCTGCTTCACTTTATCATAAAGGATTGGAGGTTTTTATGTTTAAAGAACTTATAGATAAAGGATTGGTTTCTTTTTATGATGGTTTTGATGATTGGAGAGATTCTATAACCGCAAGCTGTCAGCCAATGCTTGAAAAAGGCATTATTGATCAAGGATATATTGTTTCTATTTTTGCTTGTATCGCAAAATATGGACCATATATTGTGTTAGCACCCAATATTGCGATGCCACATTCCACAGAAAGTGGTGATGATGTTCATGGTACAGAAGTTGGTTTCATGCGAGTAGCGAAACCAGTGCATTTTGAAAAAGGAAATCCAGATAAAGATGCACGTATCTTCTTTGTTTTAGCCAGTATAAATCACGATGCACACATGAAACAAATGATGCAGCTTGCGACAATATTAGCGGATAAAGATATTGTCAATGCATTGATCAATGCCGAAAATAATAATGATTTGATTGAAATCGATAAGAAATTTAATCTATCAACATGGGAGTAAATGACTACTCCCTTTTTCTTTGGTTTGTCATAAAAAATCACATATAAATTATTTGTTTCCTATACACGAGATAGATAATACATGGATGTTTTCATTTAAAGCATATCATGAATCGCTTCACTTAGTTTAGCTAAATTATAGTCTTTGTCACAGTTTGTGACCTGATAGTAAATAAACCTTTTTCCCTTACAAAATTCTTTGATTAGAGTTGTTTTACCTACATGAATGTTTCCATAGACCGCAGCATATTCAAATCTATTTGATTCATATAATTCATTTAATTGTTCTAATTCTCGATTCCTTCCAAAAAACACGTTCATCACCACTTTCATATAGTTTGTATCTAAACGTATTTTAACATTATAAAAAGGTAACATCAATAAGAAGTACCTTTTATTGGAATAATTACTTAAGCTGATTGGGATATGTAAAGAATTAGATTCTATTTAGTTATATCGTATATAGTTATGAATGATAATATTTTTAAAGTCATCAAAATCCTTACATTTTTTAATTTCAGATATAACATCCTGTTCATTGACCAGTGATATTAGTGACTCATAAAGCTCATGAAAATGCTTGTTATCTAATTTATTAAACGCAATCATAAATATGACATTCACATTACGAGAATCTGTCCATTTTACGCCTTTGGGGCAGATTGCTACTGCAATACTTGTTTTATAAGCACTCATTTTCATAGGATGTGGAATTGCGATATTCATAAAAGCCGTAGAACTGGCATTTTCCCGTTTCCATACTTCTTCCTTAAAATCTGAGGCAACATATCCTAATGATATCATTTGATCAGCTAAAAGCTCTATGATTTCTTCTTTACGTGCTGTTCTATCATTCATGATATAAAATAATTCAGGATTGAAATATAAACTGATATTGTCCGCAATGATGTTGCCTTTCTTTTTGTTTTCTATTTTTATGATGGCGTCCATGATTTTATTTTTTTCATAATTCATATTGAACGGTGAAAGTAAAACGGATAGATAATTGCCTTTTGATACTACAGGGATTGTTGTGATTAATAGATCAAATATCTCATTTTCTAGTTCATTTTCAAAAGAAATCACTTTTTTTATTTCTACTTGTTCACCAAAATCCATTAAAATTTTATTATAAAGCATGGAACTTACGTTTAAATATTCTGGGCACAAAATTATACAGCTGACTTTGTATTCAATACTCTTTTTTCTTTCAATTTCTGTACCAACATGAAGGGCTAAAAATGCGATTTCATCCTCACTAATTTCATATCCAAAGATCTGCATTAACTGATAAGCCATAAAGGTTGAAATATCATATATTGTGGGGCAGGAAATTTTGATGGACTCTAACATTGGGTTTTTAATGACTGTATGATTTAATAATCGCTGTTTCAGATTTTTTAAATGCAATGCGAAAGGTGTCATGAAACTTTCTGAACTTAAATCCACAAAATAATGCTGATCAATGCTTTGGATTAAATCCTTTGTGATGGTTAATATATCTTGTGGTACGACTTTTGATAAATCATCTCCTTGTTCCTTTATGTGGAAATTGGCATTGGTCTTAAATAGAATATACACTTCAAACATTTCTGAAGATGTAAAAGTAACTTGAAATATATCTTCTAATGCTGTGCATAATTCTGTGATAATTGGATGCTTTTTAATAATTAAGTCAGTAGTATGATCATCAGAATCAGCGATATGATTACCATTATGAATTCTATTGACCATAATCGTTACATGTAAAATTAAATTGATAAAAGAGAAGTCATTGATATAGTAATGGTGCTTTTGGAAGATATCTTTTATGACATTACAAGCCTTCTCAATATCATAGTCTGGAAAGCTTTCCTGAAGAAACGTCAAATCTAAAAAGTTGCCACTTGCTTCTTCAGACATCACATGTGTAATTAATTTACGTTTATTTTTTTCTGAACCATAGATTTTAATTTTGTTATCCTGGCAAGAAAATGTAATGTTGAAATTCGCAAAAGAAGTATTCATCTTATAAATATCATTTTTTAGCGTAGAATCGCTGATAAACAGCTCATCACATATATCAAAAAGGTCAATTTCTATCTGCTTTTCCAGCAATAATTTCTTGATAATATAAATACAGCGACCATCATAGTCTTGTGGAATATTATCTTTATAATGCAATAATACGGAAGCTTTGTGTTTATCTATTTCATAGCCTCTATTATTGGAGTTGATTAATTCAGGAAATTGAAAATTTAAATCGGATATATAAGATTTCACAGTTCTAATAGAAATAGAAAGAGATTTTGATAATTCTTCTGAAGTGGTTCTATTGTGTTTATACAGATATTCTATTAACTCTTCTTGCTTTTTCTTCATCATTTTCACTTCCTTTTTTAGCATTACTAAGTATATTATAATGGTTTTTTCAGTATTGTGAAACTGGAAAATTGCACCGTGCAATTATTGCTTTTGCACAGTGCATTTTTTCGTTTGAGAGAAATGAATGAGAATGGTTAAATGTAGATGTAAAGTTCAAGAACTTGCATTACGAAGAAGGAGGTCATTAAGTTATGGCACAATTACATATTTACTTATGCTGTGGAGGGGGATTGTCATCAGGTTTTTTGGCTCAGAAAGCTAGGGCAGCAGCAAAAAAATCGAAAATTGATGTAACAGTAGAAGCAAAGAGTGAAAGCGAAGTAACACAATATTTACCGAAAATGGATATTCTGTGTATCGGACCACACTATGAATTTCGTCTAAAAGCTTTTCAGGAATTAGCAGAACCTTATCAAATTCCAGTCATTGTTATTCCAGAAGAAATTTATTCCATGCTGGATGGAAAAGCATTATTAGAGCTTGTACTTCAGGAATTAAAAGTAGAGAAAGATTAAAAATTTGGAGGATAAAATATGAATGCAATAATGAGTTGGTTTACAGACAAGTTGGCACCCGGGATGCAAAAGATATTTGCAAATCCATGGATTAGTGCTGTCGCAAGTGCAATGCAAAAAATATTACCATTTATCTTAGTTGGATCCGTTGTTTCTATATACAATGTATTTGTAAGATATATTCCAGCTTTACCAGATATGAGCTTTGTGAATACATTCAGTTTTGGCATGATGTCATTAATCGTATCTTTTATGGTAGCCTATTTTGGCATGGTAGAACTTGATCATCCTAAATATACTATTACAGCGGGTCTTACTTCTTTAACTGTTTTTGTGATGGCATTATGTCCATCTATGGCAACTCTGTTGAAAAATGCAGAAACTGGAAAAATGGAATTAACGATTACAGATATCAATTTCTTAGGTGGTAGTGGATTATTTATCGCAATTATTGTCGCATTGGTTGTCATGATTGTTTTCCACCTTTATGCGAAATTACATGTATTAGAAAATAGTGCAACAATGCCGGATTTTGTTTGCGAGTGGATCAATAATATTATCCCTATGACATTTATTTATCTATTGTTTGGTATTACAGTATTCACAATTAATTTCGATTTAGTCGCATTTATTAATATGGTATTCCAGCCAGTTGTAAATATTGGTCAGTCTTTACCAGGTTTTGTGATTATCTGTTTCTTATATGTATTGCTTTATTCCGTAGGTATTTCTGCATGGTCTTTAAATGCTATCGTAAAACCAATTTTGATGGCTGGAATTGCGGCGAATGCCGAACTTGCATTAGCAGGTGGACAACCAATAAATATTGTCACAACTGAAACGATATTTACGACTGCTTTGATCGCAATGGGAGGCCTAGGTGGTACATTGCCACTTAATTTCTTAATGTTGTTTAAATGTAAATCAAAGAAACTAAAAACAATGGGAAAAATTTGTTTAGGACCTTCCATATTTAATATCAATGAGCCATTGGTATATGGTGCACCAATTGTATTTAATCCATTATTGATGATTCCTATGTGGATGAATTCTATTGTTGGCGCATTAGTTGTATGGTTTATCATGAGTGCAGGATTCTTAAACATCCCAGCAGGTGTAAACAATATTTCACGTATTCCGGCTCCAATTTGTACATGGTTAACAACGGATGATATGAGAGCATTCTTATGGTTCTTTGTATTATTTGCCATTTATACATTGATTTGGTATCCATTCTTAATGAAGTATGATAAGCAATTGGTAAAAGAAGAACAAGAAAAGAATGCATAAGCAGGATTGGTTATAGAAAGGAAGAGTTTTAATGGATGAAAACAATATATTAATACCTGTTTCCATGAAAATCATCATGAAAGCAGGGAATGCCAGAACAAAAGCAAATGAAGCGATGGATGATGTTGCAGCATTCCAATTTGAAGAAGCAAAAAACAAAATAGCAGAAGCAAGAATTGAAATCACAAAAGCACATCAGGAACAAACAGAAATTATACAAAAGGAAGCCGCTGGTGTACATTATGAATCTTGTTTATTGTTTACACACGCACAAGATACATTGATGACCATTATGAGTGAAGTGAATCTTGCAGAAAAGATGATTCTTGTATTTGAGAGCTTTTATAAGCAGAAAGATAGATAAAGTTATGCGTATGAATGATATTTACAAAGATTGTATAAAAGATAGCTTTCCTAAAGATTTTCTTTGGGGTGTAGCCATCAGTGCCAAACAGGCAGAAGGTGCAAAAGACAGAGCAATCACGGTTGCGGATTTGCAAGATTATAACCCGAATGATACATCTAAAGTAAAGGGTGATTTAAGTAAACAAGAAATATTAGATCGTCTACAACATCCAGACCAATATTACTTTCCCAAAAAACAGGGAATTAACTTTTATGAAACATATCAGGAAGATATAAAGCTGCTTACAGAAATGGGAATCAAATGTTTTCGCTTCTCTATCAGCTGGGCCAGAATCTATCCAAATGGTGCGGAACAGGAAGTAAGTGAAACAGGATTACAGTTTTATGAACATATTTTGGATATGTTAAAAGAACGACAAATTGAACCGATTGTGACCTTATACCATGATGATATGCCAGTAGATTTAGCATTAAAATATAATGGCTTTATGAGTAAAAAAGTGATTGATTTATATGTTGAATATGCCACAGTTGTAATGAAAAGATTTAAAGATAAAGTAACATATTGGATACCAGTCAATCAGATTAATCTTACAAGAGTTGGTTTAAGTTCAATTGGCGTTATCAAGGATACTGTCACAGATCTTGATAAAATTAAGTATCAGGGAGTACACCATAAATTTATCGCATGTGCGAAAGTAAAAGAAATTGGTGTAAAGATAAATCCTAGCTTTAAATTTGGCGCAATGTTAGCGGATTTCCTTGTGAATCCTATGACTTGTAAGCCAGAAGATGTAAGCTTTGCGACTGAGAAAAATCAAATGACAATGTATTTTTATTCAGATGTACAATTGCGTGGTAAGTATCCAGGATATGCCATTCGTTATTTCAAAGATAATGGCATTGATATTGAAATGAATCAAGATGAATTGGAATTGATTGTGCGTCATACATTAGATTTCCTTGCGATTAGTTATTATAATTCTAATGTTGTCAGTGCTGATAAAAACTCTATGGCCATTGGGGATTCTCAACTGAACCCATACTTGAAAGCTAATCCATGGGGATGGACCATAAATCCTTTAGGGTTATATGATGGTTTCCTTCGCTATTGGGATCGCTATGAAAAGCCTTTAATGATTGCAGAAAATGGTTTTGGGCAAATTGAAGAACTACCTGAAAATCATATTATTCAGGATGATTATCGTATTGATTATATCCAAGAACACATAAAGGCAATACAAAAAGCGATACAACATGGTGTAGAGGTATTTGCCTATTGTGCATGGTCGCCAATCGATATGGTATCTTCTGGAACAAGTGAAATGAAAAAGCGTTATGGTTTTATTTATAATGATCAAGATGATTTTGGAAATGGAACGTATCAACGCTATCCTAAAGCATCATTCTATTGGTATCAGTCATTAATTAAAAAAAATGGTATGATTGATTAGATATTGAAGAAAACATTCTCTTTGAGGATGTTTTTTGACTTTTAAATGATATATTCTTGTTCATTATTTATCGTTATGTTATGATGAAATTAGATAGAGCCAATATCAAAAACATCGCTTTAAAATCAAGATAATTTATGAAAAAAGTTAGGAGATATGGACATGAAAAAGCATAAGGGAATCAAAATTGCACTACTATCTATACTCATCATCCTCATTGGCATCACCATTATACAAGCCATCATTTTTGATAAAAAAGGTAGGAGTGATATCACTGTGCCAACGTTGTGTGAGAAATATCATTTAAATCTTGAAGATATTGATCAAAGTCAAATCAGTAAAGTACAAGGATTTCTGAAGCGGCCATATTATGAAATCAGACTGCAATTTGATACATATCATATGGAATTTTATATTGATGGAAAAGAAAAAGACTTAACTGATAAAAATATCACAGATACAAAAACACTTCATTTACCTGCTGGAGATTTGAAACTTACAAGAGTAAATGTAGCAGGTGAAGGCGTTGAAATATTCAACTATTTTAGTTTAGAAAATTCAGTTTCTCATTATCATGGTTTTTTAGTAAAACCACAAGATGAAGATGAAAAATTCAACGAAAAGAACATGAAGGAAATCTCAACAATATTTGAATCTATTTTCCAATGAAAATGTGCAGAGGATATCTGCACATTTTATACGTTTGGAATCTTTTTATGAACTATAATTATTTCGTCAGTTATTTACAACATCTTCCAAGGTATACTTTTTTCCACCATATAATCGTTGTTCCTCTACAGAAATCAATTCTTCTTTTAGTTTTAATATAGCTTCACGTTGTTCAGTATTCACAACAAAAAAATAACTCAGTTGTAACTAACTAAGTTATAACTGAATTAATAAAATCCCTTTATTCAAGGGATTTATCACGATATTTATAATATAATTTCAAGACATCTCTGGCGAGTAATTCATCAATAATCAATGTATTGATATATCCACCATTTAATGCACCAAACAAGCACTTTGCTTTCTTGGTACCTACTGCCACAGCAACTACATTTTCGATATTCTGAAGATCATCCAAGGAAATTCCTATTACTTTTTTATCTAATTCCGGATCGGCAAGACTGCCATCCATCTTAATAAAATGGGCCAATAAAACACCAACGACACCTTCTTGTACCAGCTTTTTCTTTACCTCTGGTGTCAGTGTGCTTTCCCATGCTTTTGTCTTGCTGTTATACAACTCACCAACACTTGTTAATACAACTTTTGCATCTCTTGCTTCATTAAGTACGCGTTGAATAATTGGCTCCTTCGCAAGACTGTCACGAATGATATCATTTTCTACCACAAGAGGAGAGTAAATCTGAGAGAAACTGCCTTCATATTTATCTACCAGTGTACGTATTAATTCAGGGGTATTATAAGCGGAGTTATTATTGCTTTCTGTAGTGCCCATCAGCTGGATAACATTGATATGTTTCTTGCTTGTTGGTTTAATTTCTTCCACTACATGATATACTGTTTCACCCCAGGTAATGCCAATTGGCGTATGGATTTCCAAAATACTGTCGAGATGCTGTGCAGCCATTTGTGTGACACGTTTCATCAACATTTCAAAACTGGTACCATAATCCTTTGCGACAATAACATCTTTTAACTGATAGATATTTTTCAATTCATTTTCTAGACGGAAAACACGCTCCATAGGATAGTTGATTTTAATTTCCACTACCTTTTCTTCGATCGCTTTTGATAACAATCGTGATACTTTAGAACGTGAAAAAAACAGGCGGTCCGCAATTTCCTGCTGACTTAATCCTCTTTCAAAATATAAAGAAGCTACTTCTGCCATAATACCGGCATTCTCATCATTATTTCTCATATTTACCTCCATGTGTAGCGCAAAACACCTGTGGTTATCGCAGGTGTTTTTCTAAATCAAGTCGATGGTATTGTTCGCTTGGACAATCATTTTCTTTCATAAGTTTGATCATTTTCTGAATCATCTGATTTTCAACTTCCTCGTTATGAAGTGGCTGCAGTTGACCAGGATCATTTACATTATCAAACAGCAGGTTTCCAAAATGGGCAACGCGGTATTTATCATTGGCAGGAATCTTTAAAGTTTTGCATAGCTTTGTGAAAGGAAATGGTTCCTGTAAGGTGGCTTCCTGTAATTGGGAAACAGGAACCCGCCTTGTCATGTAGACTGGCATGAGTGTGTAATTATAAATATCGTTCGCCCGTTTTGGAAGTGCTGCACGCATATAGGTGTAATGACCATCAGTGACATTTACATGTCCACTAAATACACCATAGATTGCGGCCTCACGTACTGGTTTATCCTCTGTAATCACATCGGATAAGATATGTCCTTGCATATCCTGAGGAATTGGCAGATTGAAGTAATCCAAAATGGTTGGTGCCCAGTCAATCAATTGTACAAGAGAATTTCGATGTACATCTTTCACTGGGTGTTTAGGATCCCATATAAACATTGGCGTATTTGCGATTTCATTGTAGTAAGGCATCTGGTTTTTACCCCAGTAGCCATGTTCCGATAACAGGAAGCCATGATCAGTACCAACGATCAACATGGTATCTTTCCATAAATCATAGCGATCCATAAGATCAAGTACACGTCCTAAGTGGTGATCACACATGGATACCAAAGAACGATACTGATGTTTACAATGTTCTATTTCTTCTTCACTTTGTGTGACTTTTCCACGTGGCCAGTCAAAGTGTTTTCCTTCGTATTCTTCAGGATATAACTCTTGATATTTATCAGGTGAGAAGAATGGTTCATGTGGATCAAAGGTTTCAATTTGAAGCAGCCAGTTATCTTCTTTATGATTCTTTTCAATAAATTCACAGCCTAAATCAAATACTTGTGAAGAAGGGAACTGTTTCTCATCTTTGATATATTCACGATTGACCCAATCATATTTCCAACCACTGGCAACGCCTGTGCCATCTTGTTTTGTTGGTGTAAAAACAACAGGTGGTATATCGACATCACCAACACAGCCTTTCCAATGATCCCCTTCCTGACCACGTACAATCTCCCAGGAACTGTAGCGGTTATGGTAGGTGCATCCGCCATCTTCCCAATAGTGAAGATGATCACTAATTAAGTGAGTGTAAACGCCATTTTTCTTTAAGATTTCTGGCATAGAATCATCAAATGGTTCCAGAGGTCCCCATTCTCTATGTAAGAAGTTGTGACGTCCTGTATGCAGCTCACGACGAGCTGGCATACAAGGCATACTGCCAACATAAGATTGATCAAAAGTAACTGCGTGTTCTCCTAATCGAAGAAAGTTTGGTGCGATTGTTTCGCAATCAGGTTCATAATTTGGAAGATATCTTCTATTTAAGCTATCGTAAAATACTATGATTGCTTTCATAGGCCTATTTTACTCGGGCATCAGGGAAGTATTCATCAACGATCTTACTAATGGAAGCCGCAATACCTTTACCATCCATAATATTTACGACTTTGATTACGTGTTCTTCTGGCTGAAATGTAACACCTTCCGCAAGCTTTGTGGATATTGCAATGATATCTGTCCAGTCCTTCATGGAAGGCATTTCTCCAACAGCTGTATGTTTTACTTCAGCGTTAATACCTTCTGCGACTAATGCTTTCTTTACAATACTTTCAGAAATGGCGCTGCTTCCTACACCATAACCACAAACGAATAATACATGTACTTTGTCTTTCATATCGATTACCTCCTAGTTATTAAAATAAATTACCGATAAATTTCATTACTTCTGTGACTGCAGGCCAGAATGTTGAGAAGTCAAACATACCAGACCAACCTGCACCTTGTGGATACATCATTAAGTGGATTGCCCAAATAGTACCAAATGTCTGAATGAAACCTAATAATATAGAGCATACGATGATAGATTTTACTCCACCATATTTGTTTGCGACGATACCAATAGGACCACCACTGAAGAATAAAGGTGTAAATCCAGGTAAAACCATAACTGTACTATGTGTTGCAAGCAGAATTAACATTGCCAGAACAGTACCAATGGTAGTGAAGATAAAACCTAAAGTTGCGGCGTTTGGTGAGAAAGGCAGCATGGCAGCTACATCGATTGCTGGGACAGCGTTTGGCACAAGTTTTTCTTGAATACCTTTGAATGCACCAGTTAATTCACCACACATCATACGAACACCAGTTAACAGAATGACCATATCCATAGAGAAATTGATACCTGTTAAAATAATGAAATTAAACCAGTGCTGTTTACCTGCAAGTTCTTGAATACCACTAATGCCTAATGGTGACATGAAGGCACCTACGAACACTGCCATGATCAATGCGACAGATGTTACGTTATTGTTGAAGATGGATAACCATCCAGGAAGTTTTAAGTTTTCTGCGTCCTGTTCAGGATTACCAAAGAATTTTGCGATTTTACCGAAGAACCAGATACCAATCTGCTGATTGTGTCCTACTGTAAATCCAGCGCCACCGGTAACATCATCAATTGTTTTATAAGCAAGTGTTGTTGAGAATGCCCAATAGATACCAACTAAGATACCAGAGATGATGACAGCGGTTGATCCTGAAACGCCAAGTACTGCGATGACTAACCATAAGATTGCCTGAGAATGTGCAATACCAGCATTACCAGTTAAGAATACACCTTTTGCTTTGGTATATTTACCAAGCCATACCAGTAATAAGTTTACTGCGAATGCGATTAAGAATACATATCCAACAAGTCCGAATGCATTTCCTAATGCTTCCTGTGTAGTAGATTTCATTGCATAGGAATCCATGATATAACCTTGAATTCCAAATGAATTTGCGACTGCGGTCGTAATTGGTTTGAAGATATTACTGAATTGTGTTCCACCGAAGATGACCATTTGAATACCAACCATGGCACTGATGGTTCCTGTAATAATTTTAACTGGTTTTTCTTTGTTTAAAATGTATCCAATACAGATCAATAATCCTATCAGGATAACTGGTTCTGTAAGGAAATCATTAACTAAGAATTTAAAAAATCCACTCATTGTGTTTCCTCCTCAAATGTTAGTGTTTCAAACATTTCATATAGTTTCTCTGCATCATTTGTATGTAGAATTTTTTCCATTGTATCTGGATCACCTAAGATTTCAGCGACTTTGGCTAACATAGTTAAATGATTTTCGTTATCTACGCAGGCAATCGGCATGATGAAGGTTGCCTTGCTGGCTTCATCTGAATCAAAATAGACAGGTTTTTCCAGTTTTAGAATACTAATGGAATTTTTTAAAACTCTGCCTTCACTTCTTGCATGAGGCATTGCGATATCAGGAGCGATAACGATATAAGATCCTAAGTCTATCACAGTCTGAATCATTGCATCAATATATGATTCTTGTATACATTGGTGTTCCAGCAATGGTTTTGCGGCAATTCTGATTGCTTCTTTCCATGTGTCCACATGATCCATTGTCTGAATAAAATCCTTTTCAATTAGTTTTCTTTCCATTTCTTTCTCCTTCCATCGGTATGTGTAAGCGCTTCACATTTATAAAATACCCTCTGTTTTACACAAATGTCAATGATTTAGAAATTATTGCACATATGTGCAGAAACTGTTTCTTACGTTTTCTGCAACTTGCACATTTTTTATTATTTAGCCTTTTGAAATAGTGCTCTTTACTTTCTTTTCTAATACTGGATATGCAGCAGAACTTATAGAAAATAAATCTCCGCTTTTGGTTTCTACGCTATACATATCGATTAATCCAAACATACCTTTTACTTTTTTGATTTCTTTTACTTGTTTAAACTTGAAATATTTATGATAAAAGTAAAATCCTTTATCATCATAGTAGAAGGAATTGATGGTGATTGCATTGATTAATTCGCCAATACTGATAAGAGTTATCATTATACCAAGACCAGTCATAGAAGGATTATTAATATTCACGATGGCGAGAATACAGCCAATAATACATAGTAATACGAAACTGAGAATAGAGAACCAGCTTCCTCTTACACAATATAATTGCGGTTTTTGTGTTAAACGTTGTTTAATGGTTTTGTTTACCAAAATGCTTTGATGGACTCTTTTTGACATAATAAACAGTCCTAATACGGAAAATATAATAACAATGATCATAATTTTCACAGCCTTTCTTTACTGATTTTATATTAATCAAATTCTCATATACTCTCAATAGAGCGAACAAAATTGCAGAAAAAAGGACAAATGCGCACAAATAACGATGAAAATATAATAAAAAAATGCACATATGTGCATTTTTATGTGTTTTTACTGAAAAAACAGACTGGCTTTTTTAGACCAGTCTGTTTTACATCTTTAAAAGTTTAAAGATGATAGATAAACAATACGATGTCTACACAATCAGAAATAGTAAAATTAGCATAAGGAAAGGAAATTTCTGTCAATGAACTTATATTATTGGGAAATAGTCATTCATTAAGCATATGGACAAACATGTGTGTTCATACATCGTTTGCTTATGGCTCACTATAGAAATTATCTATAGTATTACCTAAATTTGGATTATTTATCAAGCTTTTAAGATTTATCTTTTTCATCATAATTATAGAAAGGAGGCAATCCTACTGCATTTAAACCATATTCATGAAATTCTTCCAATATATCTTTATTAACACGATTATCCGTAATGACATATTGAAAGGCACTTGCATCAGCAATAATGAATTGATGTATGGTGCCAATTTTTGTACTGTCAGCTAATAAAAATATTTCACCTTTACATTGATTAATCATCATTTCATTAATTGATACTTCATGTAAAACAGCGGTACTCATACCTGTGTGTATATCAAAGCCACTACATCCTAAAAAGCATTTGTTTGCGGTAACACGATGCAAATTCGTAAGAGCAAAATCTCCAACCATAGACTCTTTAGGAATACGTAGCTCACCACCACTTAATACGATAGAAACTAAAGGATCATGTTCCATAAAAATTGCTTTTCCATTGTTGGTAATCACTGTGACTCTTTTTCCTCGTATATACTTCAATACAAGTAATGCAGTAGAACTGGTATTAATGAAAATAGTATCACCATTTTCAACATATTGTGCCGCATATTTAGCGATAGCATGTTTATATGGCTCATTTGATTTTGTAGGATCTTTACTTTCTAAATGTTGAATGATTTTAGCACCACCATAAAATCGATGGACAAGACCTTTATCTTCCCAATATTGCAAATCCCGCCGTATCGTTAAAGGGGAAACTTGAAATTGTTCAGCTAAATCGTCAACGGATACTTCTATCTTTGCTTGAACTTCCTTTAAAACTGATTTTCTACGTGAAGCAACAAGAATATTTTTTGTTTTCATATGTGTACCTTATTTAGCTTTCCCACTTTTTATAATCATATCCTGTAAAGCTTTTTCAATCTGAATATTTTTACAGTGTTTATCCAGCTCCCACATAACTCTCTTTAATTGCATGTTTCTAAAAATCAGTTTAAAGTGATGATTTTTACTGTAGCAAACCACTTGAAATTTAGACTGTTGACAAACAGATACTTCAATTTTATCCACAGTATTCCAAGAAATAGTAAAAAAGACTTTTTCAAAACCATTATCACTAATGCCTCTTCTAATTGCAAATGTTGAAAATAGGAATGTGTACACACAAATGTTTCTTACAATTTCCATAAGCGTGATTTTTTCTGTGATTGGAAATATGATAATTACAAAAAACATGATTAAGGCAATTGTAAAGATATCATCATGACCTTTCACTAGAATTTTTTTGTTTCGTTTAATGACCATGTAAAGGATATAAAAACATCCTAAAATTAGTAGAATTGAAATTAATAAATTTAAATAGTACATGATCGCACCTCCATTTGATTGCTTCTATGGTCATGATACCACGCTGAATGGTATAAAACAATCATAAAATGAATTAAAACACCTATTAAATACTAAAAAATCCATAAAAACGCACAAGTGTTCCTAAAAAACATTGAATTAAATGAATGATATGATATAAAAAATGTAAGAGCTAACAATATTTTGGAGGTTAGCAGAAAAGGAGGTTGTAAAATGGATTTATCAAAAGTTAGTTGGAAAAATGCAAAAGAAAAACTTACAGGACAGCCAGTTATGTTACTGTTTGGTTCGGTAGAAGAACATGGTTATCATCTTCCCATGGATACAGACACACAAATTATGAATGCAATAGTGGAGTCTTTAGAACAGGATTTTAAGATACATCATTATCCAGCAATAACATTTGGACAGGTATGGTCTGCTAAAGATTATGAAGGTACTGTTTCAATAAATGAAGATGTGTTGATGATGTATGGTGAAGAGGTTGTAAAAAGTATGATGCGTGCGAAAGTGTCAAAAGTAATTTTATATTCATTCCATAATGGAAATTTAAGTTGCTTAAAAAAGATACAAAGGCAAATAAAGGAAGATGGATTTCAAGAAATATATATTTTATCTTACCCAAACATTGATAAAGATGTTTCTTACTTACTTGACTCATCTTTACCAAATGGTATTTGGCATGCAGGAGAACTGGAAACTTCTTTGATGTTGTATTTGAATGAAAAAGATGTAGATTTGACGAAAGCAGTAGTAGAAGATCAAGGTGCAAATAGGAAACAACAGCTTCGCGGGGATAGTTGGCGCAATTTTAACAAATCAGGAGCCTTTGGAAATCCTGCTATAGCAACAAAAGAAAAAGGCAGAAAAATTTATGAACAGATAATTTGCAAATTAAAAAAAGATTTAGAAATTATTTTAGAAGAGGAGTAAAAATATGAAAAACGATAAAATAAAATTAATTGTATGTGATTTAGATGGCACTTTGTTAAACAGCAAAAAAGAATTGACAAAGGCAAGTATTGATACGTTAAAAGAAGCAAAGCAAAGAAGTATATGTGTATGTTATGCAAGTGGGCGTTATGATCAGATGATGTCTGTTTATTCTGAAGCAATTGGTGGTGCTGATTATTTATTATCATGCAATGGGGCTTATGTGAAATCAATAGATGGAGAAATTTTATATAAAGAATGTTTAGATGATGGTGTTAAAGAAAAAATTTATGAGTATTTGTATGAACACGATATGGTGGCAATGACTTATACAACAGATCATATGTATTATGTGAAAGACAGTGAAGTTTTAATGAAAAGAATAACAGATTATGAAGCATTAGCAAAAAGCAAGGGATATCCAATTAAATTACCAGCAACTCCAATTGAGTTAACTGGGTGTCATGATTTCATAAAAGATGTAATCAAAATCGTAGCATATGATGAGCCAGATAGATTAAGCGCATTTTCTGACTATGTTTCAAAACTAGATCATGTAAAAAATGAAAGTACAGGGTATGGATTAATGGGTGTATTTCATCCTGAAGTATCTAAATATTCTGGTATAGAAGCAATAAAAAAAGCAATGAATATTACTGATGAAAATGTTATTGTATTTGGAGATTACGATAATGACTTAAGTATGTTTGCTTGTGCTAAACATAGTGTTGCTATGGCGAATGCAAGTGAAAATGTTAAAAAAGCAGCAACGGATTTTACACTATCTAATGATGAAGATGGTGTGTCAGAATATATCAAACATAACATATTTTGATAAATGTTTGATTTCATGAGAACATGCATAAAAATGTACATAAAAAATAAAAAACAGACAAAACAGGCGATAAAATTCGTATAAAATGAACAATATTCGTAAAATTTTATTGACGAATTGCTTATTACAGCGCATAATCTAATCGTAAAGTGTTTGCAAGCGCTATCAACAAGGCAGGAAAATATGAATAGTTTGATATAAAAAATTCTATAATAAGACCTGTCGCTCAAAATGAGGAAGGAGAAACAAAATGGATTTCAATTGGTTATTAGATTTGTTGTTAAAACAGATATTCGGTCAACCGTTTATCTTGATTGGTTTAATCGTATTAATCGGTTACCTGGCAATGAATCAGAAATTTTCAAAAGCATTAACAGGAGCATTAAAAGCAGCAATTGGTATTATCGTTATGGGTATGGGTTCTGGTGCTTTGATTGCGAACTTCAATAAGCTGATTGTCGCAATACAAACTGCTACAGGAATTACTGGTGCCGGACTTAACACTTATCCTACAATGACTGCCGCATATGAAAAAATGGATGCAATACTAGGCTCAGGAACAGGAGCTAGCTGGGGAATTTATACATTACTTGTGGCATTTATCTTAAACTTAATCTTTGTTGCTTTACGTAAATATACAAAAATCAGAGCTGTATATTTAACTGGAAATGCAATGATCGTACAGGCAGGTATCTCAACTTACATCGTATGGAAGTTCTTAGGTACTGGTATGATTCCAACCATTATTATTGCTTCAATTATTACAGCATTATATTGGGGAATTTTCTCAACAATGTTGATAAAACCAACACATTTGATTACTGGCGCAGACTTCACAGTTGCTCACCAGCAGATGTTTGCAAGTTATATCGCTTATAAAGTGGCTCCATTTATTGGAAACCCTGAGAAAGACGATATTGAAAAGAAGAAATTACCTGCTTCATTAAATATCCTACAGGATAACGTTATCGCAACAGCATTGGTAATGTTCTTGTCAGTCGCAATTATCTTCTTGGTTATTGGATCTAAAAATATTGACTGGCTGCGTGGACCTGAAGGTTTAGCACAAGCTGGTTTAACAAACAATCTTGTATTCCTATTCTGGATTACAATTACATTAACAGCAAACATCTATGTACTGTTAGCTGGTGTACGTATGTTTGTTGGTGAAATTATGATGTCATTCAAAGGTATTTCTGAAAAATTATTACCTGGTGCAGTAGCTGGTGTAGACTGTGCAGCAACTTTCGCTTTCGCACCTAAATCAGTTGTATTAGGTCTTGTATTTGGTACTGTTGGACAGGTTCTTGGATTATTAGGATTGATCGTATTTAAGACTCCAATCTTCTTAATTCCTGGATTTATTCCATTGTTCTTCGATAACGCAACAATTGCAATCTTCGCTAATAAATTTGGTGGATGGAAAGCAGCTGGTGTTATTTGTACTTTGAACGGTTTTGTTCAGATTTTCGGTTCTATGTTAGCTGTTCAGATGACTGGCTTATCATGGTGGCAAGGTAGTGCAGACTATGCAACTGTATGGGTAGCAATCATCGGAATCTTAAAAGCTATTGGATCAATGTTAGGTATACCAGTAGGAGCATAAGCCTACAGATATAAATATTAATAGGAGGTAACATTATGCATAAAAACAGTAAAGTTAATGAAAAATTAGTAGTACAGCCAGTGTTTGTCAGCCTAATGCACAAACACGCATTTATGGGGCCTTGTCGTTATGGGTGTGGAGAAGAATTGAGTTACGAATTTGATTATAACGCAGCTCAAAAAGATTTAGCAAACTTCAATGATGATATTGCTAAATATGTTGATCACAGATATGTTGAATTACTAGATACAAAATTCATCGAATGGCATGAAGATTTCGCAGTTCCTGATGAAGCAGTTGAAGAAGCAACTTCAAGAAATGATGAAGTAGATGTATATTTAATTTCTGGTACAAGACTTATATCTTATGTATCAACAATTCTTGCGAAGAGAACCAATAAACCATTGGCATTCTGTCCATTATCAACAAGTAAATATTCTCGTTTAGGCGGCATTGATGCTACAGCACACATGCGTGCATTAGGCTTTAATGAAATGTATAACGCATTAAACTATGATGATTTAAATAGAACTTTCCGTTTATTAAAAGCTAGAAAAGCGTTGAAAGATACAAAATTATTGTATGCATTGAGAAACAATGTATTATCATTTGGTTGTGTAAGCTCATTTATCAATCTTCAGGATGTTACAGATCGTTTTGGAATGGAAATCCTTAATTATAATGGATTAGAATTCTTTAAGATTATGGATGAATTTACAGATGAAGAAAATGAAGAAGCAAAACGTATTGCAGAAAAACTAGTAACTGAAGCAAACGGTGTACACATGCCAGCTGAAAATGTAGTAAACGACGTTCGTTTCTACTTGGCAGTAAATAAGATGTTAAATCTTTATAACTGTAGTGCATTCACAATTCCTTGCTTTGAAATGTGTGCAACTATGGAATTGAATAAACGTCATTTAACATTCTGTTTAACAAACTCTCTATTAAAAGACGAAGGAATTCCTGCAGCTTGTGCAGCTGATGTTGGTTCTGTTATCTCATTGGCAATTCTGATGAATATTGCTAGAAAATCTCCACATATGGGTAACTGTATGGTTCGTGTACAAGATATGGAAAACAATACAATGAGAATTCTGCACGATGTTTGTACTAAGAAAATGAAGGGTTATGATGAACCAGATCTTCCAATCGATTATGTAAGTTTCACAAAGGGCAACTGGGGTGCAACAATGCGCTATGACTTTGCGAAAGATAAAGGTGAAACTATTACAATGATCAACATGAGTCCTAGAATGGATAAGATGATGATTGCAAAAGGTGAAATCACAGGATGCGATGATTTCTTAACTCAGGAATGTCGTCATGCTGTTGTATTCAAAGTTGCTGATGCAAGAGATTTCCATGAAAAAGAAGCTGATTTCGGACATCACTATGCATGGGTATATGGAGATTATACAAAAGACCTTGAAGAATTCGCTAAACTGATGGGCATTGAACCAGTCATCGCTTAATTAAAATAACATAAAACAAAGACCAAAATTGGCTAAGGAGGAAACGTTTATGTTAAAAATCTTATGTGTTTGTGGTAATGGAATGGGTACAAGTACAATCTTAAAAATCAATGTTAGAAAAATTTGTGATGAAAATAATATTGATGCAGAAGTAGAATCTTGTGCTTTTGGTGAAGCATTGGCTTATCTTTCTAATACTGATTTAGTATTAACAAGTCCAGAATGGTCTTCTATGCTTCCACCAACTGATGCTGTATTAGCACAAACAAAAAATTTGGTAGATCTAGATGGTGTAAAAGAAACATTGATCAATGCCATTAAAGAACATTTTCCAAATGAAATGAAATAATGAACGGAAGCAGCGATTGATCATCTTTCGCTGCTTTCTGTATATGGGAAGGAGATACTATGTACGATGTCTATAATATAAGAAAAGATTTCCCGATGTTGAAAAAAAACATGCAAGAGCATCCTTATATATTTCTTGATAATTGTGCGACGACATTAAAACCAGAAAGTGTGATTGATGCCGTATGTGATTATTATAGAAATTATAGTGCCAATGCAAATAGAGGTGATTATGATTTCAGTTATCTAGTGGATGAACGTATTGAGCATGCACGAAAACATGTAGCTGATTTTATTCATGCGAAAAAAACAAGAGAAATCGTATTTACAAGTGGAGCAAGTGGCGCATTAAATCTGGTAGCATATGGATATGGAAGAAAGCATTTAAAAAAAGGTGATGTTGTATTAACAACAGAAGCTGAACATGCTTCCTGTATCTTGCCTTGGATGCGTGTTGTAGAAGAAAAAGGTGCTGTTTTAAAATACATTCCCTTAAATGAAAAAGGCGAATTAACAGCTGAAGCTGTTTCATCCATGATGGATGAACATGTTAAAATGATTGTAACAGCGCATATCACAAATGTATTAGGCTATATTGCGCCAATGAAAGAAATTTGCGAAGTAGCCCATCGATACGGTGCTTTGGTATTGGTAGATGGTGCCCAAAGTGTGCCACATTTGCCTACAGATGTACAAGAAATGGATTGTGATTTTTTAGCATTTTCTGGACATAAAATGTGTGGACCAACTGGCATAGGTGTACTTTATGGAAAAATGGAACTTTTACAATCTATGGATACCTTATTTTTAGGTGGCGCCAGTAATGCTAATTATGATATGTGTGGAAATATTCAATTAAAACAGCCACCATATAAATTTGAGGCAGGAACACAGCCTTTAGAAGCAATTTTCGGATTAGATGCCGCAATCACATATTTAGAAACTTTAGGCATGAAGAACATACACCAACATGAAGTAGAACTACACGATTATGCAATTTCTGAATTAAAGAAAATGGATCATATCAAGCTTTATAATCCCGATACAACAACAGGTATCATAACATTTAATGTAAAAGATATCTTTGGATTAGATGTTGCTAAATATTTTAATCATCATGGTATTGCAGTTAGAACAGGACAACATTGCTCAAAATTATTAGTAGATCGATTAGAAGATTATTCCACAATTCGTGCTAGTATTTATCTTTATACCACAAAAGAAGATATTGATAAATTCTTAGAAGTATGTAGAAATGCCACAAAGAAAAACTGCTTTGAATTAATATTCAAGGGATAGGAGATATAATATAATGAGTAAAGTAGATGAAATAACAAGAGAATCATGGATTCTTGGCGCATTCCCAGAATGGGGAACATGGCTGAATGAAGAAATCGATCAGGAAGTAGTAGAAAAAGGAACATTCGCAATGTGGTGGATCGGCTGTACAGGTCTTTGGATCAAAACAGAAAACGACACAAACATCTCTATCGACTTATGGTTTGGAAATGGTAAACGTACAAAGAAAACAAAAGAAATGGCACCATTCCACCAGATGAGAAACATGACAGGCGGACGTATGACACAGCCAAACTTAAGAGCTGCGCCAATCGTATACGATCCATTCGCAGTCACAAAAGTAGACGCAGTATTATCAACACACTATCACAACGATCACATCGATCCATTCTATGCAGCAGCAGTATTAAAGAACTGTGAAGGCGATGTACCATTCATCGGACCAGCAAAGAGTGTTGAAAAATGGTTAAGTTATGGTGTACCAGCAGAACGTTGTATCACAGTAAAACCAGGCGATGTTGTAAAAGTAAAAGATACAGAAATCATCGTTGTGGACAGCTTCGATAGAACATGCTTAGTTACAAATGATGAGGATGTCAGAGGCGTATGCCCAACAGATATGGATGAAAAAGCAGTCAACTATATCATTAAGACACCAGCAGGAAGCATTTACCACAGTGGAGATTCACACTATTCCACATATTACGCAAAACATGGAAAAGATTATGATATCGATGTAGCGTTAGGATCATATGGAGAAAACCCAATCGGAAACCAGGATAAGATGACAAGTGTGGATATCTTAAGAATGGCAGAAGCATTACAGTGTAAAGTAGTGATTCCATTCCACTATGATGTATGGACAAACTTCAAAGCAGATCCACAGGAAATCATGATGTTATACAACTATAAGAAAGATGTATTACAGTATCAGTTCCACCCATTCATTTGGGATGTTGGAGGAAAATACGTATGGCCAACAGATAAAGACAAATACCAGTTCCACTATCGCAGAGGATTTGAAGATTGCTTTACTGATGAACCAAACGTTCCATTCAGATCAATTCTATAATATTGGAGGTTAAATCATGTTTAAGGAACTTATAGAAAAAGATTTATATTGTTTTCATGAAGGGTTTGATGACTGGCGTGATTCTGTAGTTGCCAGCTGTAAACCATTATTGGATAAAGGGGTTATTGAACAAAGTTATATTGATTCCATTTTTGAATGTATTGCAAAATATGGGCCTTATATTGTATTAGCACCAAATATCGCAATGCCTCACTCAACAGAAGGTGGGGATGGTGTACATGGAACTGAAATCAGTTTTATGCGTGTAGCAAAACCTGTTCACTTTGTAGAAGGAGATCCGGATAAAGATGCAAGAATTTATTTCGTTTTAGCAAGTGTTGATCATGATACACACATGCAACAGATGATGCAGCTTGCGACCGTATTATGCAATAAGGAACTTGTACAAGCAATGATTGATGCGGAAACAAAAGAAGATTTATTGGCAATTGACGAAAAATTTGGAATTTAAAGATAATAAAAAACAAGGTTCAGAATTTTTATGGTGTTTCAAAAAGGCAGTAGAAATGTTTATTTTCTAACATTTCTACTGCCTTTTATAATAGTCAAACAATAATTATCATTATTTATTTTTATTATATTTTCCTCGTTTATATTCTTCCATTTTTATTTATGATATCATAAGAAGATATAGAAAAATCAATAACATAAGAATATAATGAATGCATTAGGAGTGATTATTATGAAAATTAAATTAGCATATTCAAGTTATAAAGAAATTATTCCATATTGTAAAATGTTTTTAGATTCGTATTTACCTTTTTTAAATATTGTGAAAGTATTATTATCCATATATTTACTTGTGTGTATGATTTTTTATTCCTATTTAAAAGATATTTTAGATATTCCTAATATCACTATTTTAATATGTTTAATTATTCTTTTTTTCAAAAACTATATATACGCTATCGCTGTATATTTTAAGTTCAAAAATAAAGAGATTAATATTAATCTTAATAATAATATTTTGATAAGTAACAGTAAAAGAGCAAAAATAAATAGGAAAAAATCAATAATTGTTAATGAAAGTGAGCTTATATTAGTGTTTAATGATGAGAAATTATCTTTTTTGAAAGGTGGACTTCTTATTACAAGTGATTTTTGTAACAAAGAAGATTTCAGTAAGCTTATAAATTATATTAATATAGATATCAAAAAATAGTATAAAAAAAGTGCTAAATAAATTAGTATTTTAAAATGCTTGCAAGCTAATGTATGCGAGCATTTTCCATATTCTTAATGATAACATAAATAAATGTAAGGATCATAAAGAAAAAAAGCAGAAATTCTGCTTTTTGTTAGTAATTATAAAGAGGTGTTAATCCTACTGCATGGATGCCTACATCCTGAAATTCTTCAAGTAAATCTTTAGAAACACGATTATCTGTTATCAAATATTGGAATGATGTCACATCTGCCACAACAAATTGATGTACATTGCCAATCTTTGTATAATCTGCCAATAAGAAAGTTTCTCCTTGACAACGATTAATCATTGTTTCATTAATGGAAACTTCATGTAGGATGGCGGTGCTCATACCAGTATGAACATCAAAACCGCTACATCCTAAGAAACTTTTATTTGCAGTTACACGGTTCAAGTTATTTAATGCGAAATCTCCAACCATAGATTCCTTTGGAATACGTAATTCACCACCACTTAATACAATAGAAACAAGTGGATCATGTTCCATAAAAATAGCTTTTCCATTATTTGTAATTACAGTAACTCTTTTATTTCGGATATATTTCAATACCAGCAATGCAGTAGAACTTGTATTAATGAAAATTGTATCTCCATCTTCCACATATTGTGCTGCATACTTTGCAATCGCATGTTTATAAGGCTCATTGTTATCTTCAATTTCGTTATTGTCAACAAAAGACTGAATTAATCTTGCGCCGCCATAATAGCGTTCAACAGCACCTTGTTCCTCCCAATATTGTAAATCTCTACGAATCGTTAAAGGTGATACATGCAATTCATTTGCTAAATCTTCGACGTTTACTTTGCCCTGAATTTGAATTTTCGACATGACTTTTTTTCGTCGCTCATCAACGACTTCTTTATTCATTTTCATTTTATAACCCTTCTTCTTTTTTATAAATACATTATAAGCTATTTACAGACTTTTGTATAGTTTTTCTGCGCTTTGTTTCATTTTCGCATTGCCATTTAATGCTATTGTTTTTTCTAACATTTCTTTTGCGTGTTCTTTGTCATGATTGGCCAGATAAGCCTGTGCAAATTGGTAATAATAATGCATCAATTCGCGGTTATTCATATTCTTTGGATTTACATTCTGGAATGCTTTTATGCTCTTTTTATAATCTTTACATGACATTAAGTATACGCCTTCGATAAATTCCCAGTTGTATAAAGGAGAAATTTTAGTACCTTTTACTTTTACATCTTTTAATTTAATCACACGTTCATATTGCGCTTTGGTTTTCGTACGATTATTCATAAGGAAATAAGCGTAGAATTTTGTATAATCCCAGATTAATAAATTATCCATACAGCTGTGGAAGAATTTATGATCTTTTTCTAAAGTATCTAAGCATCCCTGAGCATCCATTTGATCTGCATAATATAAGGTATCAAAAATCAATACGGTTTTACGATATCCTCTAAAGATATCTTTTTTCAATAAACCGTCAAATGTTTTCTTCGCTTCTTCAGGATTTCCATCTTTATTTAATATAATAATGGCTTTCTGATATAAATGGCGAAGGTATTCAGACCATAAGGCAATGCCAAGAATAACTACGATAACAATAAGATAAGCAATCTTGCCTTCTAATTGTGGGGTTATTGCCATTTGGTAAACACTGTAACCAGTAAATGCTAGATAAATAAGACCCATAATAATATTTCTGAATTGTGGCTGGAAGGAAATTTTTTGTGCGATATTCATATAAAACACCTCTTTCAATTTTTTATAATATCTACATCTACATTATATGAACCATTTTCAAAAAAGTCAATCATAAAATTCATAAAATAATTCTTAAAATTTTATGTATGCGATTACAGAAATAAAATAAATCATAAAAATATTCAAAAGTTCGTAAAAAAGTATTGAAACGAACTTGTTATTGGATTATTATATGGGCGTACAAAGGAACCGCGGTTAAAGAAGAAAGATACGAGGAGTGACAATATGAGTAAAGTAGATGAAATAACAAGAGAATCATGGATTCTTGGCGCATTCCCAGAATGGGGAACATGGCTGAATGAAGAAATCGATCAGGAAGTAGTAGAAAAAGGAACATTCGCAATGTGGTGGATCGGCTGTACAGGTCTTTGGATCAAAACAGAAAACGACACAAACATCTCTATCGACTTATGGTTTGGAAATGGTAAACGTACAAAGAAAACAAAAGAAATGGCACCATTCCACCAGATGAGAAACATGACAGGCGGACGTATGACACAGCCAAACTTAAGAGCTGCGCCAATCGTATACGATCCATTCGCAGTCACAAAAGTAGACGCAGTATTATCAACACACTATCACAACGATCACATCGATCCATTCTATGCAGCAGCAGTATTAAAGAACTGTGAAGGCGATGTACCATTCATCGGACCAGCAAAGAGTGTTGAAAAATGGTTAAGTTATGGTGTACCAGCAGAACGTTGTATCACAGTAAAACCAGGCGATGTTGTAAAAGTAAAAGATACAGAAATCATCGTTGTGGACAGCTTCGATAGAACATGCTTAGTTACAAATGATGAGGATGTCAGAGGCGTATGCCCAACAGATATGGATGAAAAAGCAGTCAACTATATCATTAAGACACCAGCAGGAAGCATTTACCACAGTGGAGATTCACACTATTCCACATATTACGCAAAACATGGAAAAGATTATGATATCGATGTAGCGTTAGGATCATATGGAGAAAACCCAATCGGAAACCAGGATAAGATGACAAGTGTGGATATCTTAAGAATGGCAGAAGCATTACAGTGTAAAGTAGTGATTCCATTCCACTATGATGTATGGACAAACTTCAAAGCAGATCCACAGGAAATCATGATGTTATACAACTATAAGAAAGATGTATTACAGTATCAGTTCCACCCATTCATTTGGGATGTTGGAGGAAAATACGTATGGCCAACAGATAAAGACAAATACCAGTTCCACTATCGCAGAGGATTTGAAGATTGCTTTACTGATGAACCAAACGTTCCATTCAGATCAATTCT
>ENA-OWPJ01000322-OWPJ01000322.1-human-gut-metagenome-genome-assembly--contig:-NODE-322-length-55323-cov-3.18334_pt1 | contig 55323 bp, 55 predicted proteins | sample MGYA00248264_ERZ651846 | MGnify/ENA primary metagenome ERZ651846 (study PRJEB26924, sample SAMEA4378271) | human gut metagenome | biome: human gut; feature: human-associated habitat; material: faeces...
TTGTATCTTGGTATGACAACGAAAACTCTTACACTAGCCAGATGGTTAGAACAATTAAATACTTCTCAGAATTGGCTTAATTCTAGAAATAAAGTAAGTGTTTACCAGGCAGAAATGCCTGGTTTTTTTGTGCAAAGGGGTTTTCAAATCATCATTTCTGGTGTAAACTATCAACAGATATATCGAGGTGAAAATCATGGCATTAAAAACAAAATTAAATACAAATGAAGAAGGCAATAATGGATTGGATGTATTGGATGATTTAGATGCAGTCTATGTGGATGGTTTAAAAAAGAATGGCTTAGATGAAGATTTTTTAGCGCAGTTTGCGGCAATCAGTAAAGAGCTGGAAGAAAAGAAAGAAGAAAACAAGTAGAAACAATTGAAAATAATGGCATATTTTGGTATAGTATAAAAAAGTCAAACTGATGACAAAGGAGAAGTAGACAGTTACTAAACAGCGATTTTCGATGATGGTGAAAGCGAAAAACGACTTGTTGAATGCACCTTTCAGGGATTTTTCGATAAAGTAGAAGAATACGTAATACGGCGTTAACGTGTAAAAGTGGAAAGCTTCTTTCAAGTAAAGTGGAACCGCGCGTTATGCGTCTTTACATTAAAGAGCTTTTTTTATTTCACAAGGAGGATATGGATATGAAACTATTTAACAGTATGGATCAAAAAATTGAAGATTTTAAACCAATGCAGGAAGGCAAGGTCAATATGTACGTATGTGGACCTACCGTATATAACTATCCACATATTGGAAATGCAAGACCAATTGTGGTATTTGATACATTAAAACGTACTTTTCAGGCTTTAGGCTATGATGTAAAGATGGTATCAAACTATACAGATGTGGATGATAAAATCATCAAGGTCGCTAAAGAATGTGGCGTTACAGAAAAAGAAATTACAGATAAATTTATTAAAGCATATAATCAAGACCGATTATCATTGCATGCAATGATGCCAGATGCAGCACCTAAAGTTACTGATACAATGGATGCGATTATTGCTTTTATCAAGCTGCTTGTTGAAAAAGGCAATGCCTATGAAGTAGATGGCGATGTTTATTTCCGTGTAAACAGTGTACCATCTTATGGAAACCTGTCCCACCAGCAAATCGATGATTTAATGGTAGGTGCCCGTATTGATGAAAACAGCAAAAAAGAAAATCCATTGGATTTTACTCTGTGGAAACGTACAGAGGAAGGAATTAAATGGGATTCACCATGGTCTGTAGGGCGTCCTGGATGGCATACAGAATGCGTTGTGATGATCAATCAGGAATTTGATGGAAATCTAATCGATATTCATGGTGGTGGTATGGATTTAAAATTCCCTCATCATGAAAATGAAATTGCACAAAGCCGTGCAGCATATGAAACACCAATCGCAAATTACTGGGTACACAATGGTATGGTAAATATTGATGGTGAAAAGATGAGTAAATCGTTAGGTAATGTCATCTGGGCGAAGGATATGATTGCGAAGATTGGAGGCAATGTACTTCGCTGGTTAATGCTGGGAACACATTATCGCAGTCCATTAAATATTAATGAAGAAGCAATTGAAGCTGCTAAGAAAGAATTAAACAAGGTACAAACTTCCTTGAAACAGGCATATGTGAAACTGGGCCTTTCGGATAAAGAAGTAGATGAAGCATATGATGAAGCACTTTATGCACCTTTTATGGATGCCATGCAGGATGATTTAAATACGCCAAATGCATTTGCGGCAGTATTTGAAGCGGTGAAGGTATTAAATCAGACAATTCGTCAACGTGATGTTGATTTTGAAAAACTTGCTTTACAAACACGTGCAATCGAAAAGATGATGGATGTATTAGGAATCGATATTCCAAGATTAACATTAACGCAGGAAGATAAAGAACTTCATCAAAAATGGAAAGCAGCAGTCAAAGAAAAAGATTTTGATACAGCAGATGGCTATCGTAAAGAATTGATGGAGCGAGGAATCCTTTAATGGATATTAAAGAATACAATGGAACATCACTTGCCTATATCGGCGATGCCGTGATGTCGCTGTATGTAAGAGAAATGTTATTAGAACTGGGCTATCAAAAGCCAAATGTCTTACAGAAAAAAAGTGTCGCATGGGTAAGCGCAAAGGCGCAGGCTGATTTTTTGATGAAATTAAAAGAGAAAAACTTCTTCACAGAAGAGGAATGGAATATCATACTGCGTGGCAGAAATACGAATATTTCCTCTCATGCGAAAAACGCCAGTGTACAGACCTACCGCTTATCCACAGGACTGGAAGCACTTTTTGGCTATTTGTATCTTACGAAACAAGAAACACGTCTAAACGAGCTTTGGCAGGCGATAAAAGAAATTGGAGAATAGGACTATGACACAATATGTATATGGAAAAAATGTTGTCAAACAACTGTTACAGGATGATAAAAAAATATATGAAATCATCATGGCAGAAGGCATTCGCGATACAGAATTAGTGGATGCTATCAAACAAAAAAAGATTCCATTAAAAACAATGGGTAAGAAAAAGATGGATACCATGCTGAGTGGCAATCATCAGGGAATTGCGGCTAAAATTGACGACTATAAAACATATGAATTAGAAGAAATATTAGAAAGTGTACCAAAAGGGAAGATGCCTTTATTGGTATTATTGGATGGCCTGGAAGATCCACATAATTTAGGCGCAATCTTAAGAACCTGTGATTGTGTCGGGGTGGATGGTGTAATTATTGGAAAACATCGCAATGTAAAATTAACACCAACGGTTGCGAAAGTAAGTACAGGGGCTATTGACACAGTAAAAGTCAGCATGGTAACCAATCTGACACAGACAATCAAGTATTTGAAAAAGCAGGGCTTCTGGATCGTAGGGGCAGACCTTGAAAATTCCAGAGATTATCGTGAAGGACAATATGATGTACCACTTGTTTTAATCATTGGCTCAGAAGGCTTTGGCATTAGTCCATTAGTTGCGAAGAATTGTGATTATTGTGTACGTCTTCCAATGGAAGGCAGCGTCACAAGTTTAAATGCCAGTGTTGCTTGTGGAATACTGCTGTATGAAATCCACAGTAAACGTCATCCGTTATAAAGTAAAGTGAGGTAAATAGATGCAGATAGAGGAACTCAATGACAACGAACTGATTTACATGATACGCCAGAGAAATGAAAAAGCATTTGCATTTCTGGTTAATAAATATCAAGTTGAAATAAGAAGATGGCTGCGTCATATTTTACGTACGTACCCAAGATATCAAGATCAGGAAGATTTTTATCAAATCGCCTTATTGAAGCTTCATGAATCAATTGACGACTACAAAGCTGATCAATCAAGTTTCCATAATTATTATTTCAAGGTTTTAAAACATACAACCGTGGATATGATTCGTTCAATGAACACCTATAGTCGAAGACAGGATAAGTATATGGTCAGTTTAGATATGCATATTCAGGAGGGTGAAACAAATTATCGATTGATGGATATGATTGTGGATGAAATACCTGCTGAAGAAGATGAACAGGAAGAACATATCAAAGAAAATGTGTTATATACACAAAAACGATTGAATCCATTAGAAGTTGATATCCTGAGCTTAAGAACGCTTGGTTATTCTTATGATCAGATTGCGGAAAAATTGAATATCCCTAAGAAAAAGGTGGATAATACCTTATGCAAGATACGAAAGCGAAAGAAAAGACGATACGTTGATTGACTATCGTCCCACTTTATGATAAAGTTAATAAGCACGAAAACGAGGTGTTTTTATGAGTGATAAAGTAATATTGACATGCACCGAATGCTTATCAAGGAATTATACAACAACAAAAAATAAAAAGACCCATACAGAACGTATCGAATTAAAGAAGTTCTGTCCAAAATGTGGAAAACACACGATTCACAAAGAAACGAAATAAGGAGTGATCTGAATGAAATGGTTTAGTATCAATGGTATCATGACAGAAGCAAAAAGAATCCGCTGGCCAAAGATGAAGGATTTGGCAAAAGACAGTATGACAGTAATTGTATTCACAGCAATTCTGGCACTTTTCTTTTTCTTATGTCAGCTTGTATCTTCAGGTTTCCTTTCATTAATCGGAATGTAATGCGAGGAGGATTTTATGGCACAGGAAATTAAAAAAGAATGGTATGTAGTTAATACGTATGCTGGACACGAAAATCGTGTAAAGGAAAATCTACAGCGACGTGTAGAAACGATGGGATTACAGGATTATCTGTTCCGTATCGTTGTAGCAGAAGAAAAAGAAATCGAATACAAAAATGGTAAAGAAGTTGAAAAGACAAATAATCTTTTCAGCGGTTATTTGTTTGTGGAAATGATCATGACAGATGAAGCATGGTACATTGTACGTAATACACCAGGTGTAACAGGATTTATCGGTTCAAGTGGTGGTGGAGCAAAACCATTCCCAGTTGCGGAAGAAGAAATGGAATCTATTTTACGCCGTTTAGGTATGAGTGAACGCAAGGTTCAGGTTGATTTTGAAGTTGGAGATCGTGTTCGCGTATTGAATGGTGCTTTTGCGAATGTAGAAGGTACAGTTGAAGCATTGGATGATGAAAATCAGACAGCAACAGTCTTAACAATTCTGTTTGGTAGAGAAACACCAACAGATTTAAGTTATGCTGATCTGGAAAAAATCGATTTATTGGAAGAATCTAAATAGATTCTTCTTTTTTTTGACATCTTTTGCATAAAATCCTTTATATACTGCATCATAGGGAGTGATGAACATGAAACAAAGGATCGGTTTGATCCTTGCATTAACAGGAGCTATTTTATTGCTTCAACCAGATCTGGATGTACAGATCATTCTTCAGGATATGACACAGCTTGCGATGATGTACTGGCCAATCGTATTAATTTTGATTGGATTACTTCTCATTACACCCAGAAAGAAGAAAAAACGAACATCACGTTAAATGTGTGAAAGTGTGTTAGATTGAGCAAACTTCTTTCGCAATGAAAAATGCTGTGTTATACTGTGATTAGATAAAGGAGGATACATATATGTCAACAATTACAAATGTACACGCTAGAGAGATTCTCGATTCTCGAGGAAATCCTACAATTGAAGTAGAAGTAACAACAGCAAGTGGTTTTATGGGCAGAGCGATGGTACCAAGTGGTGCCAGCACAGGAGAGCGTGAAGCCTTAGAATTACGCGATGGAGATAAATCAAGATTTTTAGGAAAAGGTGTTTTAAAAGCTGTAGAAAATGTGAATGATATTTTGGCAGATGTGGTGATTGGTTTAGATGTAAGAGATCAGGCAGCAATTGATCAGGCATTGATTGACGCAGATGGTACAAAGGATAAATCAAAATATGGTGCTAATGCCATCCTTGGTATTTCTTTGGCAGTTGCGCATGCTGCTGCAGAATATTATGATCTTCCATTATATCGCTACTTAGGCGGTATCAACGCAAAAACGCTTCCGGTACCAATGATGAATGTATTAAATGGTGGAAGTCATGCAGATTCTTCTGTAGATTTCCAGGAGTTTATGATTATGCCAGTTGGGGCATGCAGCGTGAAAGAAGCTATTCGTATGGGTGCAGAAACATTCCATGCGTTAAAGAAAGTATTAAAGAATAAAGGTCAGGTCACAGCGGTTGGAGATGAAGGTGGATTCGCTCCAAATCTGGAAGATAATGAAGCACCATTAAAATGTATCATGGAGGCAATTCAGGCAGCTGGATATGTACCTGGTGAACAAATCTGTATTGCGATGGATGTGGCAGCAAGTGAATTTTATAATACCGAAACCAAAATGTATGATTTAAATAAGTCAGGACAGGGTTCTAAGACAACAGATGAAATGATTGCATGGTATGATGAACTTGTGGAAAAATATCCAATCATCTCTATTGAAGATGGTTTAGGAGAACGTGATTGGGATGGCTGGAGAAAACTAAGTGAACATCTAGGTAAAAAGATTCAATTAGTTGGTGATGATTTATTTGTGACCAATCCTGCTATTTTACAGGAAGGTATTGATAAAGATATTGCTAATTCTATCTTGATCAAGGTTAATCAGATTGGCACATTGACAGAAACTTTTGATGCAATGGAGCTTGCGAAAAAACATGGATATACAGCCGTTGTTTCACATCGAAGCGGTGAAACAGAAGATACAACCATTGCGGATATCGCAGTAGCATTCAATGCAGGGCAAATCAAAACAGGTTCTATGTCAAGAACAGATCGTATTGCGAAATACAATCAATTGATCCGTATTGAAGAAGAACTAGGTGATGTAGCTGTATTCCCAGGAAAATCTGCATTCTACAATATTTATAAACATTAGTATCCATAAGACTGAACAGAAATTATGCTCAGTCTTTTTTTGTATGCTTTTTTTACAGAATAACGGAATTATTTGAAAAAAAATCCCTATTATTCTGAAAATCATGTATAAGATAGTTAAACATATATATGACAATTGGGTAAGATTGGTGAGCGTATGAAAAATGGAGAACAGGATAGGCAGGCATTAGCAGTTACATGTGGAAATGTAATCGTATTACTACCAATTCAAATGGTAAAAAAAGTTTATGCCATGGAGCAGGTAAAGGGAAAAAATGAAAATCAGTATCTACTTGAGGGAGTAGAATATTCTGGTTATTTTTTGTATGAATTATTGAAACAGGATAAAGAAATGGTGAATTATGCAATATTAATTCAATGTGATGATTGGGACTATATCTTGTTTGTCGCAAAAGTGTTAAATGTTATATTGTTGGACGAACCATGTACATTACCTTTTTACATGCAGCGTCCACCTTTTTCTTATATAGAAACCTGTTATCCATTGGATACACAAAAAATCGGATATCAATTAGATCTTGATGAACTGCTTCATCAGCATCAAATCATAGATAGGGAGGCTGTATATGGAAAATAAACAAAAACGAATGGATGCCTTAACAAAATTCTATTTGCCGTGTGCAGCGGATACACAAATGGATCGCTATCTGAAAAATGGTGCAGGAGATGGCGTGGATACGGCATTATTGATAGAAATTGATTATAAACAATTCATGAGTGAGGAAGAACTTGACAACAGTATGATGGTCGCAGAGGCTGCTTATTCTTTAACGAAGATTTTCGACAAAACAGATTTATTTGTAAGAGTAGGGCCAGCTGCGTTTTTTGTTTATGCAGTAGGATATCTTAATGAAGAAGATATGGAGCGTAAATTAAAACAGCTGATCAAGCAATATCATCAACTGAATTGTGAACATGCCGAACATATGCAAAAACATATGCATGTAGGAGTTTATCATGTGCAAAAGGAAACGGGATTTATGGAATTGCTGCATAAAGCTAGTACATGTTATGAAGAAGCATTACATACCCATGTATTATTCTGTATGGACACGGATCAACCATACCCATTGAATTTCCCAAAGCCATTTGCGACATCGAAAATCAATACCAAACTGGCAGACATGGAATTTGCGGCAGAAATCATGTATGAGATGTATGATGGAAAAGATATGATTGAAACGATTCCACTTATTTTGAGAAAAATATGTGCCTATTTCCATACACAGTATATCTATGAAATAGAACGGGAAGATGATGCATATAAAGTGTTATATGAATGTCGTCCGGAAAGTATGCTGGTGGAAAATGAAAATTTAAATACGTTGCCGCTGTTTGTCGGGGACAATTATCAAAATTGTTTTATGTATGAAGACATATTAGCATGTAATCAGTTATCGGATATGTTTCATTATGATTCCTTTGTTGCACTACGGGAGAAGATACGTGGCGCAAGATCATTGATGCAGGGAAAACTGCAGGAAAACAGAGCATTCATTGGTTGTATCTGCATGATTGACTGTGAAAAGGAACGGATATGGACAAGTCAGGAAATTGCGACTTTCTTTCTATTGATTAAAATCATAAATACTGCGATTCTACAGATGCGTATGCTGCGTCAGCATCATCAAAAATCCAGTCAGGATACCTTAACAAAAGCATGGAATTTGAAGAAGTTCTATCAAAAAGCTGTAGAAAACATGAGCGTGGGAAATCAGAAAAAATATGCATTGATCACCATGGATATCAAAAACTTTAAATATATCAATTCGGAATATGGATATGCTTATGGCGATAGAATTCTGGTCGCAATTGTGGAAATCTTGAATCTGTATATGGAAGATGAGGAATGCTTCGCAAGAATTGATGCGGATATCTTTATTTTATTGTTAAATTATGAAGATATAGAGAAATTGAAACAACGCTTAAATTTATTAATCAAAAAAATCGAACGTTATAATATACGCTATGATCTTATTACGAATATCAGCTGTATGCTGGGTATTTATCTAATCAACGATATCACCATGGATATTGCACAGATGATTGATTATGCCAATACCGCAAGAAAATCAATTAAAGATTCTCATGAAAGCTGTATTGCATTTTATAATGGAAAACTGGAAGAAAAATTTATCAGAGAACACCGCTTATCTTCCATTATGCGTCAGTCTTTGAAAAATCATGAATTCATTGTATTTTATCAGCCTAAAGTCAATATCTATACAAATCAATGTGTGGGAGTTGAGGCATTGGTCCGTTGGAGAAGGCAGGATGGCAATATGATCTATCCTTCTGAATTTATTCCATTGTTTGAAAAGAACCATTTCATTATTGATTTAGATATGTATGTATTAGAACAGGTTTGTATACAGATCAATACATGGATCAAACAAGGGAAAAAACCATTGCCGGTATCTGTCAATATTTCCAGAGTAGATTTAAAAAACAATGATATCGTTAAACAGATTGTAGAAATATGCGATACCTATCAGATCAATCGCAGTCTGATCGAATTAGAAATTACAGAAAGTGCTTTCCTTGAGAATGAAAGCATTGCGATAGAGCGTTCTAAAGAGTTGAAAGCAGAAGGCTTCTTGTTATCTATCGATGATTTTGGTACTGGTTTTTCTTCTTTAAGCTTATTAAAGGATTTGCCAATGGATGTATTAAAGCTGGATCATACCTTCTTTCAGACACAGATGAATAAACGAGAAAAAATTATTCTAACCAATATTATCCGTATGGCAAAGCAGCTGGATATGACAATTGTTTCAGAAGGAATTGAAACAAGACAACATGTAGCTTTCCTAAAAACCATCGGTTGTGAAATTGCACAGGGATTTTATTATGCTCGCCCAAATGAAATCAATCAGCTTGATTTATGGGGAAACTTTGAAGGAGAAGATGTATCATGAGTGAACATTTGTATATCGCATGTCATCTGGGAGAAAAAATTATTGCAGTTCCAGGAGAACAAATCGTAGAAGTCATACCGGCATGTGAGATTACACCACTACCTATTGCGATTCCTCATGTAAAAGGCGTACTTCAACGAAACAACAAAGCAGTATTGATTTTGGATGAATCCCTACCATTTTTTGGGGAAAGCAGAGAAGCATTAAAATATTTTATGATTTTATCATTGGGTAATGATGAAATCGGTATTGGTGCACATCGTATTGAAAGAGAAATTGCTGTTAGTGATCATACATGGGTACATCAGCCTGATGAGGTATTTGAGTTTTCATGTAATATAAAGGGACATAGGATTTATCGTTTAGACATTAAAGCATGGGGAGGTGATGGTGTTGGTTAAAATCAGGGATGATGAGTTTCAATATTTATGTGAATTATTGTATCAGTCTTATGGATTGAATATGCGTAAAAAACGCGTGTTGATTGAGTATCGTCTTATGAATATTCTGCAAAAGTATCAGGTCAATAGTTTTCAGGAGTATTTTTCATTATTACGTACAGATAAAAGTGGAAAGATGAAAGAAGAAATGTTAAACAAGTTAACAACCAATTATTCTTTCTTTATGCGAGAACCTCAGCATTTTGAATTTATCAAAAAAGAAATATTACCCAAACTCTGTGTGAGTAAGCCATTTTCTGTTTGGATCGCAGGATGCTCTTATGGACAGGAATGCTATACCCTGGCGATGATTTTAGAAGAATTACGTTTGAGTGGAATGGTACTTCCCCCTATCAATATCTATGCGACAGATATCAACACCGTTGCTTTAGAACAGGCAAAGACAGGGATTTATCCTAAAGAAGCTATTGCGAATCTACCAGAGTTATGGAGAAAAAGGTTTTGTCGCTCATTAAGCGATGGAACGATTCAGTTAAAAGAATGTATCAGAAAGCAGGTAACATTTGAATATCATAATATTATGGAGCCTTATGATAAACGAAAGTTTCATCTGATCATGTGCAGAAATGTATTGATTTATTTTGATGAACGTTCACGAAACAAGATTTATCAACGCTTTTATAACAGCCTGCAGCCAAAAGGATTTTTGATTTTGGGAATGGCAGAAATGATCCTACAGAATCATGTATTATTTAAGTACCATGGAGCTTCTATTTATCAGGTAAAGGAGAGCGTACATGGTGAATGATATTCATGTTCTGCTTTATCAAAAAAATCATGGAAAAGAAAATCTTTTATTTGATATTTTATCGCAGGAAAAGGGCATTATGGTACATAGAATCACAGTATTATCTAGTTTAAATCGTTATCAAAAATTATATTCCAGCTTATGTGTTATATATGATGGGGAAATATTAACATCATGGGATATCATCGAAATAAATAAAATAAAAAATGCAGAGCTGCCTGTGCTGGTGCTGATTAGACAAGTCAATAAAACGGTATATGCACATGAACTACAGGATTTACAGGTTATCTATAAGCCAGAACATGAAACTGTATCCTTTATCCGTTCTTTGATTGTGAAAATCAAGTTTCTAAGCATGCCGGCAAAACAAAACGTATTAGAAGATTTACATAGTACCCATATCATTGTGATTGGTGCTTCTACCGGAGGACCAAGAGCAATTGAAACAATATTAAAAGTATTTCGGACACAAAGTTATGGGGTAATCATTGTACAGCATATGAATGATGAAAATTTACAGGGATTTGCGGACTATTTAAATAAACAATGTTCGTCGCATGTGGTAGGTGCCAGAGAAAATGAGCTGGTAAAAAATGGTGTTGTATATATCGCAAAAGAAAAACGCCACCTTACGATACAACGGCAAAAAGATGGATTTCATTTACATTATACCAATAGTCAGAAGATAAATTGTGTATGTCCATCTATTGATGTATTATTTGAATCTGTCGCAAAAGAAGCAGGATGCCTTGCTTGTGGTGTCTTATTGACTGGTATGGGAGAAGATGGGGCAGCAGGATTAAAGGCAATGAAGGATAAAGGTGCATTTACCATCATACAGGATAAGGACAGCTGTGATGTATATGGTATGCCGAAAGTTGCGAAAGCAATGCAGGCGCATTGTATAGAGCTGCCATTACAACAGATTGGTTCATTTTTGAATGGACTGGATGGTCGTTTTAAAAGAAAAAATAAGGAGATCGCAAATGAAAGAGAAAATTATGGTCGTAGATGATGCTTTATTTATGAGAAAACTGATTAGCGGCATGCTGAAGAAGCATGATTATGAGGATATCATATTTGCAAAGGATAGTGTAGAAGCATTAACACAATATCAGGCGCATCATCCTGATGTTGTCTTATTGGATATCACACTTCCCAATGAATCAGGAATCACAGTATTAAATGAAATATTAAAGCTGGACGAAAATGCGAAAATCATCATGTGTTCAGCGATGGGACAGGAAAAAGTAATTGCGGATGCTTTACGTAAAGGAGCCAAAGATTTTATTGTGAAACCATTTCAGGAGGAACGACTCATCCGTACCATTGCTTCTATTACAGAACAATGAAAGCATATAAAGAAAACATCATACAGGATATTGTAGGAGAACTTGGAAATGTTGGGATTGGCTCTGCCGCAACCTCCCTGTCCTCATTACTGGGCAGACAGATTTTAACCACAACTTCTCAGGTCAATATCATTGATGAACAGACATTTATCCAGTGGAAAGATGCATACGAACAGACGATTGGTATCCTTTTTCCACTTGAAAAAGAATTAAATGGCTTTGCGTTGTTTTTGATGGATGAAAAAAATATTCGTGAGGATATCGCTTCTATTCATGGAATCGATGAACAATCAGAAAATGATGAAGTATTGGAAGTATTAATGGAAATAAGTAGTATTTTGATATCGTCATATCTTTCGGCGGTAGCATCCTATTCCAATCTGCATTTGAAGATTCGACAGCCGGCTATTTCAAGGGATATGAAAGAATCTATAATCAACGAAGCATTATCCAATATGCTGATGCTGGATGATGAGGCCATTTATTTAATACACAGTTTAAAAATATCACATACATACGATTTAATTCTTATGCTTTCTAGAAAAAGCATCTTACAGGTACTTACGTATTTGGAGGTGAGGGAATGAAAGAGATAATTGCACATCCGGCAGAACTGATCATTGCGAAAGATGATGAAGTGATCACATCCTATGCACTGGGAAGTGGAATGGGTATCTGTATCTATGATACGATGAAGCATATTGCTGGCTTTATACAAAGCCTTCTGCCAAAAGCCAGGCAACAAAATGACAATGATTTAAAGTATATTGATACCGCTTTTAAACAACTTTATGAGCTGATGCTGAAGGAAGGCTGCCAGCATGAACATCTGGTAGTGAAACTGGTAGGTGGTGCAACACTGTTTCAGTTTCCTGATGAAGTTGTAGCAGACATTGGCCGCGCCAATACCAAAAGTGCTTATCACATGCTGGAAGAACTCAAACTGCCGCTTGCCGGAGAAGATGTTGGTGACAGATATGGAAGAACATTACATTTTCAAGTGGAAGATGGTCTGGTTCATATCATGACGAAAAATAAATACTTATATACTATTTAAGGAAGGAAAACGTGAAATGAACAAATTAAAAAATATGAAAATTACAAAAAAACTACTAATATCCTTTATTGTGATTGTGATATTATATCTGGCAACAGTGTTTACTGCACTTTATGGTGTGCGTAAGATTACCGGCAACTTTGATGAATTCTATAACAAATCTTATCAGATTGTGAAAGAGTCTATGGATTTTCGCTTAAATCAATACATTGTCGCAAGAGATATGCTGCTTATTGTAAATGAAAAAAATACAGAAACAACAGCGGAAGAATTAAAAGAAGCCAAAACCAGTATGGCAATCGTTGATCAGGCAATGGAAAATCTGATGAAATTAAATGGTGAAAATGACATGATGTCAGAATTAAAACAGTTGCATGGAGAACTGGTAATTCCAAGAGAGAAAGTCATGACCCTTTTAGAAAATGAAAAATATGATGATGCGATGAAAGTTTATCAAAATGATTACAGTCCTAAGGCAGTAGAAGCAAGAAGCTTTTTGAGAGATCTGGAAACAGAAACCAAAAAGGCCGCAGATGCTTATTATTTATCAAGTAATCAAAGCGCATCTGTCATGTTGATCAGCCTTGTGGTATTAAGTATCGTGACCCTGCTTTTAACATCAGCTTTATGGTTTATTATCGCAAGAAGTATCACAAAACCAATACAAACTTTGAAAAAAGCTGCAAAAGATCTATCAAATGGAAATTTACATACAAAACTGGAATATCATTCACAGGATGAATTAGGATCCCTTGCGGACAGCATGCGGGAAACGATTACAACATTAAGCGTCTATGTTAATGAAATAGAAAAAACGATGCTGATGATTGGAAAAGGTAAGCTGAATTATCAGGCTGGAGTGGAATTTAAAGGTGATTTTATCACACTAAGCGAATCTTTGAACCAGATATCCTCTTTATTGAGTAAATCTATGTTACAAATTGCCAATAGTGCTGAACAGGTATCCGGTGGTGCCCAGCAGATATCAAATGGTGCCCAGATGCTATCTCAGGGAGCAAGTGAACAGGCTGGTTCTATTGAAGAACTTGCGACAAGTATCAATGAAATATCTGAAAATGTAAAAAATAATGCAGATGATACCGTAGCAGCAAGTGAACTAGCAGATGTCGTAGAAAATGAAATCGTTGCCAGCAGTCAACAGATGGATCGTGTTACAGAAGCAATCGAAGAAATAAAACAAAACTCCATGGATATCACAGGTATTGTAAAAGATATTGAAGATATCGCATTCCAAACCAATTTATTGTCATTGAATGCAGCAGTAGAAGCCGCAAGAGCAGGCGATGCAGGTCGTGGCTTTAGTGTTGTTGCATCAGAAATTAGAAAATTAGCAACCAAGACGACGGAAGCCAGCAAGACAACTGCAGAACTGATTAAGAAATCAACAACTTCCGTTGAAGAAGGAAGCACCCTGATATCCTCCGCAGAGCAATCAATGAAGCATGTTGTGGAAGGAGCACGTGAAGTCGCAAATAAAATTGAACGTATTTCACAATCCAATATCCAGCAGGCAAACTTTATTATTCAGATTCGCCAAAGTATTGGCATGATTTCAGATATCGTACAGGGAAATTCTGCGACATCAGAAGAAAGTGCCGCAGCCAGTGAAGAATTAGCAGCACAGGCACAGCTGTTAAGAGAGCTGGTAAATAAATTTGAACTTCGAGATGAGGAAGGACTAAATGTATGAACAAAACCATATTAATTGTCGATGATGCAGTATTTATGCGTATGAAGCTAAAAAAGATCATAGAAGCATCTGGTTATCAGATCATAGAAGCAAAAGATGGATTACAGGCATTTGAATTATTCAAAGAACATAAGCCGAATCTGGTCATTATGGATATCTCCATGCCAGAAATGGATGGATTGACTTCTTTACGTTATATGATGGAGCATGATAACAGTATTCCTGTAATCATGTGTTCTGCCATCGGTCAGGAATCAAAAATATTAGAAGCAGGAAGACTTGGCGCTAAAGATTTTATCGTCAAACCATTTAAAGATAAAGAAATAGAAGAAGTATTAAACTGTTTTCTTGAAGAAAATGGGAGGTAGACGGCATGCTGCAATCATATTCTGATTTAGATGAAGAAAAAAGAGATATGTTAAAAGAGCTGGGGAATATTGGTACCGGAAATGCAATCACCTCCTTATCGCAGATGATTGATCAGCCTTTAGAAATGGAGATTCCCAAAGTATGTATCGTACCATTTCAAAAAGTACCGGATATGCTAGGGGGAGCGGAAACGATACAGGTTGGTATTTTATTAGAAGTATCAGGGGATTTAAGTGGTACATTTATGTTTCTTTTGAATGAAGAATTCGCTAAGACAATCATTGAAAAGCTTGTGGACGCCAAAGTAGAAGATATTTTTGAGTTAGATGAACTTAGTAAATCTGCTATCAGTGAAATAGGAAATATTATGTGTTGTTCCTATATCAACGCATTATCATTACTGCTTCATGTGGATATTCACGTATCTTTACCAGCAGTATGCTGTGATATGGCAGGTGCAATCTTAAGTGTACCAATGATTAAATTTGCACACTTGGGAGATGAGCTTTTGTTTATTGAAAATCGTTTCCAGCTGGATGATGTTCCTGTTGTCAGTCATATCCTGTTCTTCCCGGATTTTGAATCCCTGAATTTTATGTTTCAAACCTTAGGATCATTGTATGAGTAATCTTTTTACTGTAGGTATTGGAGATGCCTGCATCATAAAAATGCCTGATGTACTTGTGACCTACGCATTGGGCTCCTGTGTGGGGGTATGTCTTTACGATTTTCGTAATCATATTGCAGGAATGGTTCATATTCTTTTGCCATCACGACATGATATACAAAACAGTAACGAATACAAATTTGCGGACAGTGGAATTTCAAAGCTGCTGGAGCAGATGCTTCAACAAGGTGCAAATAAAAAAAGTATTGTTGCGAAAATTGCAGGCGGGGCAGAAATGTTTTCTACTTATGGACTACAAAGTAGTGGAATCGGACTTAAAAATGTGGAAGCTGTCATCAAAGTATTAAAAACTGCAGGCATACCAATTGTGGCACAGGATACAGGTAAAAACTTTGGACGTTCGATTTGGTTTAAAGCTAAAGATGGCTCCTTAGAAGTAAAAACAGTAAATCATGGTACGTATGTAATATAAAAGAAAGGAAGGTTGAGGCTGAAATGAAAAAACCGAAACTTTTAATAGTTGATGATAGTGCATATATCTGTGCACAGATAAAAAAGATATTCGAAAATGAAAATATAAGCCTTGAAGTTGCGAATAACGGCATAGAAGCTCTGGAAAAAGTCTGTTCATTTCAACCTGATTTAATCCTTTTGGATGTTGTACTTCCTGATATTGAAGGCTATGATCTATATCAAAAAATAAAAGAAATAGATAAAAATTATGCTGCTATTATTTTTCTGACGTCAAGAGCTCAGGAAAGTGATGTAGTAAAAGGATTTTCCTTAGGTGCATGTGATTATATCAATAAACCTTTTCATAATGAAATATTGAAATCCAGGATCAAGGTGCATTTAAAAGAAAAACAGCAAAATGATGATTTAAGGAAACTGAATGAAGAAATGGAAGCGAATATGCGAAAATTAAATTCCATGGCTTTTCGTGATTCCTTAACCGGTTTATTCAACCGTCGCTATGTATCCGAACGCTTAAAAAGTGAATTATTAAGCAGCAGATGCCAGATTGGCATGATGATGTGTGATGTTGATGATTTTAAACATATCAATGATTATTATGGACATGAAATCGGGGATATCGTCTTGATTGGTATTGCAAATATTCTGGAGAGTGCTGCGGATGATATGAGTGTGATACGCTGGGGTGGAGAAGAATTTTTGATATTCTTGTTTGGTAAATCAAAAGAGGAAATCTATCAGATCAGCGAACATATACGCAAAAGCATTGAAGCATTTCCTTTCAGCAGCGAGGGGATTCGTTTCAAATGCACCATATCTATTGGTCTGGCACTTTATGAACCATCCCTTCACTTTGACGATAACTTAAAACATGCGGATGAAGCGTTATATACTGGAAAACGCAGTGGAAAGAACTGCTCCATCTGGTATGATGGCATTTATAAATGAAAGCAGGAAAATGAGCTATGACGATATTTGATGATGACCAGAAATCAATGCTGGATGTATATTTATATGAAACAAACCAATTATTTGAACAATTGGATAAAATACTAATTGAATCGGAAAAGCAAGAAACAATCAATAAAGAAGACATTCATTCCATATTTCGTATTATGCATACCACCAAAAGCTCATCATCCATGATGGGATTAGATGGTATTGCGGAGTTGATGCATATTGTTGAAGATGCATTTGTAGTGTTAAGAGATGATGAATCAAAATTAGCTTATTGTAAAAGTGAACTGTTTGAATTATTATATGATGTATCTGATTTTATGCATGGGGAACTAGAGCATATGAAACTTGATAACTATATGCCAGCAAGTCCTGAGGAATTGATTCATACTTCCAGAACCATTCAGAAAAAATTAATGAAGGAACCAAATGAAGTAAAACAGGAAGTCCTGCCCAAACCATCCCAACCAGATACAAGGATAAATGAACAGGATGTATTCATACGATTGCGTTATGAAAAAGAATCCAGTATGGAAAATATCCGTGCTTATATGATCATATCACAGATCATACCTTATTGTGAAAAGCTGGAAAGTATTCCACAAAAACTGGAAAATAATCCGGATGCGGCAAAATTTATTAAAGAATTTGGATTTTTTATACGTTTTCAATCTACAAATCGCAAGAAAGTATTAGAAATGCTGCATCGTGCATTGTTTGTAGAGTCCTGTAAAATTATTCAGCGTGATGAATTTATGGCGATGCTGAATCAAAAAAATAAGAATGATGAAGATAATGTATTATCAAAAGATAAACGAAATGAAGAAATATCATCATCTGTTATTCCCGTACAGGTAAAAAAACTGGATAAAATGCAGAATTTATTAGGAGAACTGATGGTTGCGGAATCTGTGATGATGACAAGACTGGAACAGGATAACGATCGTGAATTATCATTCATGTTTGAACGAAGCTTTCATAAAGCCTTTATGGAGCTTGAAGAAATTGTGATGAGTGCTAGATTGATACCGATATCAACGATCGTTCCAAAACTAAATCGTGTGATTCGTGATATATCGCACAAAGAAGATAAAAAGGTGACTTTCGTTGTTAAAGGGGAAGATATAGAAATAGATAAAGAGATTGTTGATCATTTATTTGACCCTTTGATGCATTTATTAAGAAATGCGATTGATCATGGGATTGAACCACCTGAAGAGCGTGTAAGAATTAATAAGCCATTACAAGGTGTTATTAAACTGACAGTAGAAAATAACAATGGAGAAATCACAATTCATGTTGAAGATGATGGACGTGGACTGGATGTAGAAAAAATTAGAAATACGGCAAAAGAAAAAGGCCTGATAAAAGAGGATCAGGAATACAGCGAGCAGGAGATCTTATCTATGATCATGATGCCTGGATTTTCAACCAAAAAGCAGGCAAATGAGATATCTGGGCGTGGAGTAGGCATGGATGTTGTAAAAAACATGGTGGATCAGTTTCGAGGAAATGTCAGTTTATCCACCCGTCTGCATCATGGTACCAGAATTACCATGCATTTGCCGTTAACCTTGACGATTGTGGAAAGCATGCTGTTTATGGTTGGGGAACATAAGTTTTCTATTCCATCTTACAATATTCTGCGTTATTTTCCATATGATATAGATGATGGAACTGTGCAGGAAGATGAAAATTCTGCGACTTTCTTCTATAATGGAAAAGCGATCCCTTTGATAGATTTAAATGAATTTTTCGGGATAAAAAAAGCTGCACCAGCCACAAAAAAGATTATTATCTATATTCATTCTTCTCAAAGAGAGGCTTGTATCGTCATGGATAAAATTATTGGATATCAACATATTGTAGATAAACCATTACCATCCATCATCAATATTGATTTTAAAAAAGCAACGGGTATTTCGGGTTGTAGTCTTTTAGGTGATGGAAGTATCTGTATGTCCTTGAATATTGAATATCTGCTGGATCGTTGTTTAGGAAAGGAAGTGGGTGTTTATGAGTGATCTTCTATGCTTTTCTGCATTCAACCGCTTATATGGCATACCGCTAGATTATGTCATTGAAACCTTTGAGGAACAGAAAGTAACGCCAGTTCCATGTTTACATTATGCATTTACTGGACTATGCAGTCACAATGGTATGATTTATCCTGTGATTTCCTTCTCTCATCTTTGTGAAAGAGAAATTCCATTAACAAGAAAATGTATGATACTTGTAGAACTGGAACAGGATCAATTTATCTTACAGATGAATGATGTTCCTACAGTGATTTATGAAGATGAGATAACCGTCAGAACCAAATATCAGAAAAATGACCGGCTGTTAAAGGTTGATGAGTTATGCCAAAGTAAATATGGTATCGTTTATGTTGTGGATATTAAAAATATTATTCATGACTTAAGCAGGGAACTTCTAGATGACAGATATGTGCAGGACTAATTTTTTAAAGTTTACTTTTGAGATAAAAATGATTGTAATTCTGCTAGAACTCTGTTATAATGAATAAGCAATATCGTAAGAAAGGAGGATTATTATGGGCATTTTAGATATTTTGTTAATGATTTCAGCGGTCGTACTAATAATACTCTCCTTATTACAGAGTGGAAAATCAGATGGTCTTAGTGGTGCCTTTACTGGTGGTGAAGGGCTAAACCTGTTCGCTAACGTAAAGGAACGTGGCGCAGAAAAAGTAATGTCTAATGTGACATTGGTGACAGGTATCATCTTCTTCGCTTTGGTATTAATCATTCGTATTATGAAATAAAGACCGTATATGGTCTTTTTTATTTACTATACTAATATAAAGAAAGGAGGTATGATCGATGGATATACGTCAAATCATACTGGACATCGTGCAGAGTCAAAAATATAAAGGAATGGATGCATCACATCTATCCAGAGAATTAAAAATGGAAGATGCAGCTTCCTTTACAAAACTGATGAAATGCTTAAATGAATTAGAAGCTGAACATGTCCTTGCAAGAGATCAGCGTGAACGTTATTTCACAAGTGAACATTTAGGGTATGTAACAGGGACTCTGCGTATTAATCCGAAAGGCTTTGGATTTGTGGAAACCGGAGAGGAAAGCTTTTATATCGCAAGAGAAGCACTTCATTTAGGTATGGATCAGGATAAAGTATACGCAAAGACCTGGAATAATTATGATGGAAGTGTAGAAGGCGAAGTCATTGAGGTTTTAGAACATAATACCAAGACTTTGGTAGGTGTTGTAAAAATTCGTGAGAGTGGTGAGAAATATTTTCTGCCAGATACAGAAATGCTGAATCGTCGTATAAAAATTACAAACTTTCAGGATTTCCGGGTTGTGCATGATTCAAAAGTATTGGTGGCAATTGACAGCTATGGTCAAACAATTAAAGCCCATATCGAACGGGTAATCGGATATAAATATGATCCAGGTGTAGATATTTTATCTATTCTTTTAGATCATGATGTCGTACCAGAATTTAGTGAAGCAGTCATGCAGGAAGTTAAAAGTATTCCTGAAGAAATTGATCAGGAAGAAAAGAAAAACCGAGAAGATCTGACTTCTTTATTGACCATTACCATTGATGGCGATGATGCAAAGGATCTGGATGATGCTGTTTCAGTAGAGAAAATTGAAGGTGGATATCGATTAGGAGTACATATCGCAGATGTATCACATTATGTGAAGGAAGGCAGTGCGATAGATAAAGAGGCATATCATCGTGGTACCAGCGTCTATGTTGTGGATCGGGTTGTACCAATGCTTCCCCATGCATTATGTAATGGCATTTGTTCATTAAATCCAAGAGTAGAGCGTTTGGCAATGACGTGTATGATGGATATTGATAAAAAAGGCAATGTCATGAATTATCGGATTTTCCCTTCTGTGATTAAAACCACAGAGCGAATGACATACCGCAAGGTTAATGACATACTGGCAGGCGATGAAACTGCGCAAAAGGAATATCCGCATTTATTGAAAATGTGCATGCATATGAAAGTTCTTTCTGATATCATCCGCAAACGCAGAGAAGGACTTGGTGCCATTGATTTCGATACAAAAGAAGCAAAAATCATTGTAAATGAAAAAGGCAAACCAACAGATATTATATTACGTGAAAGAGGGCAGGCAGAGCGCATCATAGAGGACTTTATGATTGCGGCGAATGAATGTGTTGCTACACATGTAAAATGGCTGGAAACGCCTTCTATGTATCGTATACATGAAGCACCAGAACCTAAAAAGGTGCGCGAATTCGCAAGAATTGCCAAGACACTGGGATATACGTTCCAGGGTGGAATACAGTCTGTTTATCCCGCGCAGTTTTCTAACTTATTGAAAGAAGCGAAAGGACAGGAGAACTATTCTGTTTTGAGTAGTTTTATGTTGCGTAGCATGCAGAAGGCAAGATATGATAACCGCTGCTTGGGACATTTTGGGCTTGCATTAAAGGAATATTTACACTTTACTTCCCCAATTCGACGTTATCCAGATCTTGTTGTACACCGTATGTTAAAAAAATATGTCTTTACACAATGTGAAAATCCAGATAAAATGAAAAAGGATGAAGCATGGTGTGAAGATGCCGCAAATCAGGCAAGTGTTCGTGAACGAATCGCTGTAGATACTGAGCGTGAAGTTGATGATATGAAAAAAGCGGAATATATGGAAAAATATATCGGCTGCACTTATGATGGTATTATCAGTGGTATTACAAAATTTGGAGTATTTGTAGAATTGGATAATACTGTAGAAGGTCTTGTTCATATTTCTACCTTGATTGATGATTATTATCATTATGATGACAATATGAAAGCATTGATTGGTGAGCATACAGCTAATATTTATCGTATGGGTCAGAAAGTGCGTGTGAAATGTGTTGGCGCAAACCGCTTTAAACGTGAGATAGATTTTGAGATTTTAACAAAAAAGAACAAAAAGAAGAAAAATGATATAAAAGAGCTGCCTAAACAAAGAATACGTAAAAAGAATCGCGCATAAAGTAGTAAAGGAGGTCGTTGTTTCTTATGAGAAAAGTGATTACATATAATCGAAAAGCCAGTCATGATTATTTTCTGGAGGAGCGTTTTGAAGCTGGACTTGTTCTACAAGGTACAGAAATCAAAGCAATTCGTAAAGGTCATGCGCAGTTGAAGGATGCTTATATCAGTTTTAAGGATGGAGAAGCATACATCAAAATGATGCATGTACCGCCTTATGAATTCGGTAATCGTTTTAATCATGATGAAACGCGTGATCGTAAACTGCTTTTGCATAAAAGTGAAATACAGAAGCTGACACAGAAAGTGAAACTGAAAGGTTATACGGTTGTACCAACTTCTTTATATCTTGAAAAAGGTATGGCTAAGCTTGAGATTGCTCTTGCGAAAGGGAAAGATCTTCATGACAAGCGTAATGCGGAAAAAGAAAAAGACGCAAAACGTGAAATTGAAAAAGCTTTGAAAAATCATTATTAACGTTGTTGTAGTTTACTGCATTTTGTGGTAAACTACAACTGTTCCTAAAACCGGGGGTGTACTGGTTTCGACAGGGATATGTATGGTATGAACTGCAGTCGAGTGGTTACGTTATAACCAAAATAAATTTAACTGGAAAAACTAAATTAGCTAACATCTTTGGTGGAAACCAGAGAGTTGCTTTCGCTGCTTAATAACCGACATAGGTTCGCAGCCGCTGCCAATGCATTGACCTTTGGTGCTTGGATGTGCGCTTAAGATACGAAGGTTAAGGAAGCTGTCTTTCGCCTGAGAGTTGTTTCACGAAAATTTATCAGGCACATTCAATGGGAGTTGTTCATGATTACCTGTTGAATATATGACATGAACTAAACTGTAGACGTTCATACGTGGTGCTGTTTCTGGACGCGGGTTCAATTCCCGCCACCTCCACCATTGAGAGAATAGCGATATACTGAACCCCAGAGATTGGATAGTTCATGATATCGTTTTTTTTTACCAAAATCAAAAGTGAAATCTATAATAAAATTTCAAAGATAACAAACCGAAAAAGAGTTTGATAAAAAAACACCTGCTTTATGCTTTCGCAGGTGTTTGTATTACTTATTCAACAGCAGCATGAAAACTTCCATTATGTGTCTTTTTCGCTTCATATAAAGCATCGTCCGCAATCTTCGCAAGTTTTAAATAGTCATCATTACGTTTTGCGATGACAGCACCAGCAGATAATGTGATGGATGGCATATTACGCTTTTTCGCTTCTTTTTCCATAGAGGTGTTGATATCAATCATGATTTTCTTAGCAACATCATAATCATCAGTGTTATTGACATAAATTGCAAATTCATCCCCATGAAGCCTTGAGGCTAAATCGACAGTACGGATACGACCAACAATCATTTGAGCTGAAAGTTTGATTACTTCATCCCCTATCATATGACCATAATTATCATTAATTGATTTGAAATTATCTCCATCGATCATAATCAAAATACCAGCTTCATTTTCATCCATCGTATTTAACTGTTCTGCAATTGCTTTTCTAAAGGATTTTAAATTCATCATGCCTGTCAATTCATCAATGGCAGCTGCTTTTTGCGCAGCATTTAAAGCAATCTCTAAACGACGTTGTGTTTGCCCTAATTCTATATATGCAGCGTGTAATTCGCGATTTTTCATTTCTTTGCTAATATGACTGAGTATATATATCAATAATATTTCCACAATCAATAAAGGAATCAGCCATACCTGCATACTATCCTGTAACATAGACATAAAAGGAACAAGAACCATAAAACTATATTCGTTTCCTTGCATGATATAACCATAATAACGCTTTCCATCGAGCTTGACTATTTGTGATGTTTTATTGTGGTTTAATAAAGTTTGAAAACTGGTCCCAAAACTATTTTGAAAATCATAAAAAGCCTGTGCAGAATCTACTTGCTCCTGTAGTTTTTCTATTTCTGTTCCATTTAATCCCTGTCCATCAGCTAAAGCATTTTGTGCCTGTGTTAATACCTCTTTATTTTCATCTAAATTTTGATATAAATTACCACCCAGATATAATTCATTGGAGCTTCCAATGATGGTTCCATTTTTATCAAAAATCATCATTTGTTCCTTAGGGAAATCCTGTAAATTAGAAACAAGTTCTTGTATATCTCCCATTTTGATATCATAAGCAAATACTGTTTCTCCATCGGGTTGAAGTTGCGAAATTGTTGAAAGGATATAATGGTTGGCATAACTCATATATGGAGGAGTAAAGACGATTTCGCCATTTCCGGCTTTTGCAGCCTTGTACCATGGGCGTTGTGTGGCAATATATCCAGTACTTTCATATTGTGAATAGGGAGTATCCCAACTATAAAGATAGCGCCCTTTATAATACATATAAAGACCGTCAAAGGTATCGCCTTCAATTTCCAGCATTGGATGATCTATACTTTTTAAATAATTCCAGATATCATCAGGATCAGGATGATTTTTTATTTCATTTGTCATCATATAAGCAAAAAGTTGAAAAGAATGAGAGTAATTATCCATGACATCTTCTAGTTTACTATTAGAATGTGATACATGAGTCGTCATACTTTCATTTATATAAGATGATTCTTTACTGCTGATGATCCATATTGCAAATAAATTGCAAAGTAAAAAGATGCTGATAAACTGCCAGGATTTTTTTATTTTCTTTTTCATGTCAGGGCCTCCCAATGCTCAATCATATTGCTTTGAAATCGAAAGTATTATGTTCAAATAAATTTTACCATATTCAAGGGTTTTTATGTTCTTTTTTGAAGAAAAAGGTATACCAATTCAGGAAGTGTCTGTTATACGTTTTTAGCATAGCCAGACATCTGTCTTTATAAAAAGAAGTATTCTGTATATTGTAAGTCATGTAAAAATCTTTTATAATAAGAAAAACGAAAAGAGTGATCATATGAAATTTTCTAATAGAATGAAACAATTACAAACATCTATATTTAATCGGTTAAATGAGGAGAAGGCGAATTTGCTGGCACAAGGGCAGGAAATTTATGACTTTACAATTGGTAGTCCTAATATTGCGCCAAGTAAAGAAATTCAGAATGCATTAATAGAAGCCGCAAAAGATCCAGTATGTTATATGTATTCATTACATGACACGATGGAATTTCGTGAAACAATACGTGACTGGTATGCGAAACGTTATGATGTAGCATTGGACCCGGTAAATGAAATATTATCTTTACAGGGTTCCCAGGAAGGACTTGCACATATTGCTCTTGCGGTATGTGATCCAGGAGATATCGTGATGATTCCATCTCCTTGTTATCCAATATTTGCAAATGGGCCAAGAATTGCTGGTGCCCAGATATATGAAATGCCAATGTTAAAGGAATATGATTATCTGATTCAATTTGATAAAATTCCTGAAGATATCGCAAAAAAAGCAAAGATGATGATTATCTCCTATCCTAATAATCCAACTGGAGCTACTGCACCAGACTGGTTTTATGAAGAATTAATCGCATTTGCAAAGAAATATGATATCATGGTACTGCATGATACTGCATATAGTAATTTGGTATTTGATGGTGAAGAAGGAAGAAGCTTTTTATACTATGCAGGTGCAAAAGATATCGGTATTGAATTTAATTCTTTCTCTAAGACATATGGTATGGCAGGTGCAAGAATTGGTATTTGCGTAGGGAATAAAGATATTGTGGAGCAGTTGCGCATTTTAAAATCCAATATTGATTATGGTATGTTTTTGCCAATCCAGAAAGCGGCAATAGCGGCATTAACACAGGATCAAAGCTGTGTTGTAGAAACCAGGATGCAATATCAAAAGCGAAGAGATATGCTTGTAAAAGGATTGCATGAGGCTGGATGGGATGTAGATGCACCCAAAGCTACTATGTTTATGTGGGCGCAGATACCACAATCTTATGAGGATAGTGAAGTATTTGCGTATGATCTGTTGAAAAAGACCGGTATGCTGATAACACCAGGCACAGAATTTGGTGAACTTGGCAGAAAATTTGTTCGTATTGCACTTGTACAAAGTGAAGAAATTATTGAAAAAGCGCTGATTAGCGTAAAAGAAAGTGGCTTTTTTAAATGATAAAACGATTAGTGGCAATTGGCGGTGGAAACTGGCAACAGAAAGAAACCAAACATATTGATCAGAAAATCATAGAAATGAGCGAAAAACCACAACCACGCGTTCTGTTTTTTCCAACAGCTTTAAAAGATGATCAAGGATATGCAAAGCGTTTTAAACAATACTATCGTTTGCTTGGCTGTCATGTGGATGCAATACGTTTATTACATAGCAAAAAAACATATGAACAATTAGAGAAAGAATGGTTGGATTATGATATCCTGTATTTGGGTGGTGGAGATACCAAATTATTGATGGATACGCTTGTTTCAACACATACAGATCAAATTATCCGTAAAGCATATGAAGCTGGAATTATTATCGCAGGATATAGTGCCGGTGCAAATGATTTATTTCATTTTGGATATGCAAAGCAGGATGAGCAGTATACCTTTGTAGAAGGTATATGATGGTGTGTTTTCTCCACATGTGCAAGAACGAAAAGATTATTGGGAAAAAGCAAAATGTTTACATTCGAAAGTTATAGGATGTGAAGATAAACAGGCATATATTTTAGAAGATGAGAAAGGGTATTATATGTATTGATATCCTTTTTTTCATTGAAAGCGTTACACCATAGAATAAAAAGTGTATATAGGTTAAAAATATAAGAAAAGTTTGATATAATATACAAGTCTTTTTGACAAAGGACAGAAAAGAGGGTAATTATGTTAGAAAAAGTATTTAAACTTAAAGAAAAGAATACAAACGTAAAAACCGAGATCATTGCTGGTATTACCACATTCCTTGCGATGGCATACATCCTTGGTGTAAACCCATTGATTTTAGGTGATGCAGGAATGGATACTCCATCTGTATTCATGGCAACTGCAATTTCAGCAGGCTTTGCCAGTATTGTGATGGGCGTTATCGCAAACTATCCAGTCAGCCTGGCTGCAGGTATGGGTGTGAATGCATTATTTGCATATACGATCTGTGGAACAATGGGCTTTAGCTGGCAGGCAGCTTTGGCAGGTGTATTTGTTTCTGGTTTGATCTTTATTGTGATAAGTGTTACAGGAATTCGTAAAGCAATCATCAATGCGATTCCAATACAATTGAAATTAGCAATTGGTGCTGGTATTGGCTTCTTTATCGCTTTTGTTGGGTTAAAGAATGCAGGGATTATTGTAGCTAATCCATCTACTTTTGTAGGATTAGGAAATTTAGCTGATCCTACCGTATTATTAGCTGTATTTGGTATACTGGTAACGATTGCGTTATTAGCGTTAAAAGTACCAGCTGGTGTATTTGTAGGTATGGTAATTACGGCAGTCATTGGTATTATCTGTGGAAGTTTCTTTGGTATGGAGGGTATGCCTGTATTGCCAGAAAGTATTTTTGAAACAAGCTTCCAGATGAATGGTTTAGGTGCCTTTATGGATGGCTTTGGAGAATTATTTGCGAATCCATTAACTACCTTCGTGGTTATCTTCTCCTTCTTGTTTGTGGATTTCTTTGATACAGCAGGAACACTTGTCGCAGTCGCAAACCGTATTGGACTGGTAAATGAAAAAGGTGAATTAGAGAATGCTGAACAGGCATTATTGGCTGATGCTATTGGTACAGTTGCAGGTGCTGCTTTAGGTACATCTACAGTTACAAGTTTTGTAGAATCAACATCAGGTGTTGAAGTTGGTGGAAAAACTGGCTTAACTGCATGTACTACAGGAGTGATGTTCTTTATTTCAATTTTGTTTGCGCCAATTATCTTATCTGCTGTCACAAATGCAGTAACTGCTCCAGCATTAGTTGTTGTTGGTATTTTAATGGCACAGCAGTTAAAAGGAATTGATTGGGAAGATTTCGTATATGGTACAGCAGGATTTGTTACCATTATCGCAATGATCCTTACATATTCTATTTCTAATGGTATCGCATTTGGATTTATTGCATATACAGTTGCAATGATTGCTAGTGGAAAAGCAAAAGAAATTCATGTAACGGTATGGGTATTGATTGTAATCTTCGTTATCTACTTTGCTCTGCCACAATTGATGTAAAAAAATATTTAAAAAACATAAAAAAAATGATATGATATGTAAGCAAAACCGGTACTACAAAAAGATATAAGTATCGGTTTCTTAACGAAAAGGAGGATGTACATGGCTGATAAAATTATCGTACTGGACTTCGGTAGTCAGTACAATCAGTTGATTGCTCGTCGTATTCGTGAATTTGGTGTATATTCTGAACTTCATGCCAATACAATGACACTTGATGAAATCAAAGCATTAGGTGATGTAAAAGGTATTATTTTCAGTGGAGGACCAAATAGCGTTTATGATGAAGATGCATTTAAATGCGACCCTGCAATATTTGAGGGTGGTATCCCCATTTTAGGTATCTGTTATGGAATGCAGATGACACATTATATGAATGGTGGAAACGTCAAAGCCTGCGAAACAAAAGAATACGGACGTACAGAAATTACAGTAGAAACAGATTCTCCATTATTCAAAGGGCTTCCTAAGAAACAGATTGTTTGGATGAGTCATGGTGATCAGGTAGATCAACTGGCTGATGGATTTGTGAAGGATGCATATAGTGATACTTGTACATATGCAGCAACAAGCAATGATGAAAAGAAAATTTATACATTGCAGTTTCATCCAGAAGTTCGTCATACGGATTATGGAAATGATATCCTGCGAAACTTCGTATTTGAAGTATGTCATGCTGAAAATAACTGGTCTATGCATAATTTCATTGATATGCAGATTGAAAAGATCAAAGAAACAGTTGGCAATGATAAAGTATTGTTAGGTTTAAGCGGTGGTGTTGATTCATCTGTTGTTGCGGCATTATTGCATAAGGCAATTGGTGATCAGTTGATTTGTATGTTTATTGATCATGGTCTTCTTCGTAAAGGAGAAGGCGAAAGCGTTATGGAAACATTTGGTCGTGAGATGAATATCAACCTTGTAAAGATTGATGCGAAAGATCGTTTCTTAAGCAAGTTAGCTGGTGTAACAGATCCTGAACAAAAACGTAAGATTATTGGAAATGAGTTTGTTTATACATTTGATGAAGAAGTAAAGAAGCTAACTTCTGGTGAAGATATTAAATGGTTGGCTCAGGGTACATTGTATACTGATGTAATTGAATCAGGAACAAAAACTGCTCAGACAATCAAATCTCACCACAATGTTGGTGGATTGCCTGAAGATATGCAATTTAAGTTAATTGAACCATTAAATACATTATTCAAAGATGAAGTTCGTGCATTAGGTAGTGAACTTGGTCTACCAGAAGAAATGGTATGGCGCCAGCCATTCCCAGGACCTGGTTTGGGTATTCGTATCTTAAGTGATATCACAGAAGAAAAACTGGAAATCGTTCGTGAATCTGATTATATCCTTCGTGAAGAAATTGCGAAAGCAGGACTTCAAAGAGATATCTGGCAGTATTTCACTGCATTAACAAACATGCGTTCTGTTGGTGTTATGGGTGATCAGAGAACTTATGATTATGCTGTCGCTATTCGTGCTGTTACATCTATCGATGGAATGACAGCTGATTGGGCACAGATTCCTTATGATGTGCTTGCGACAATCTCTAGTAGAATTGTAAATGAGGTTCCTCATGTGAACAGAGTTCTGTTGGATATTACTAGTAAGCCACCAGGAACGATTGAGTTTGAATAGTATACAGAACTAAAAAAATGCCTTTTTCAGGGCATTTTTTTGTGTTTGTGGGAGTTTTTGATACCATTTTGATACAATGAATATAGATTAGGATTTATGTTGTATTCTAACTTAATGGTATAGGAAAAATAAATATATTAAAATATGGTAGGATGAAGCCACGATATATTAAAAAAAATTATTGCATTATATGATAGGGTGTTGGTTGATAGAAAATGGCAAAGATATACTATAGAAGAATTAAAAAAAAGGAAATCAAATATTGTGGATAAAAGAGATGAAAAAAATAGATGCAGGCATAAATGAAATTATCTATGCTGAATATATTTACAATTGAGAGCGAATAAACTCTTTTTTCTTTAGACAGAAATAAAAAAATGACACAGATAGGTCATTTGGAATTTGTTCGATTAACTAAGTAATCAATAGAGGTATTATAATAATCGGCAAGTTTAATCAATATTTGAATAGGAATATCTCTACCGCCTGTTTCATAATATGAGTATGTTCTTTGTGAAACATTTAGAAATTTAGCAAGCTCCGCTTGAGAAAGGTCATGATCTTCTCGTAAATCTCGTAGTCTTTTATATGTCACTTCTATCACCTCAAAAATTATATATTAGAACACTATGTTCTATTTTTTTAGAACATTTTGTGCTAAAACTATATTGATTATTCAAGGAGGATGAAGATTGTATGAAAAAAGATAAAGAACAGTTCAAATGTTTTCACGAAAAGCTGAATCAATAGTGTGAATAGCCGAATTAAAAATGCGTAAAGCGAAATGATTCATATCAGATTGTAAACAATGAACAAGAGTAGCGTAAAGAATTACAGGAAAATCAGGATTGATTATGCCATCCAAAGATTTAAGGAAAGAAAAAGTAGAAGAAAGAAAATAATTAGCAGAATTATGACCTAAATTAGGAAACATGTGATATACTATTCATACAAGGACCTCCCTTATGGCTGGTCCTAAGGAAAAGTAACAGACCAGCCTTTGTATATATCTTCAATATCACTATAGCAGAGTTTGTTACTTTTTTCTATCTCATAACTATTTTACTGTATCTTTACAATATCCATACTTGCAAACCTCTACTATATATGATAGAATAATGAACACAATAAATCTACAGACAATAAGTAACATTAGCTAAAGGTGGTGATTAAATGGCTAAAAAGGCTATAAACAAGATTATATATTTTGATAAAGAGACCATTCGTAATATTTTGCAAGAAAGAGATCATGGTGAACTGTCGAAAGTAACCGATATATCTTCTACTGCACAAGCTCAAGCCTCTTTCGCTACAGAGGCATCGGCAAAATTGAAGTTAGAGGTGCCTTTGGTTTCACGAATATCTTTTCTGTTTACAGGCAAAATTGATGCATCTTATGTTATCAAGAGGGACAGCACGACAACAATATCATCAACAGAAATTTCTGAGTTTGAAAAGCTAAAGCCACTTCTTGTGTCTATTCCTAATGTCCAACTTTCTGACATTGAAAATTCTTCAACATCGCTTAGAGTTGCTGGAGGATATCTTAAAATCGTCAAAGGCGGCATTGAGGGCTTAGATACAAAAGAATTCAAAACTGTAATGGATAGCTACGATGGATACGATACTTATAAGGTTGATGAAAAACATTATGTCCGCTTTAATAATTCGGCATTTGTAAGTAACTATAAGAGGAACGATCTGCTCACAACAACCATGACCCTATATTGTATACCTGTTGGCAGTTTTGACAAAATGCGTTTCGATTTTATCCAGGAGATAAGTAAAATGGAACGCCTAATATCAACTGCTGAACAGCCTCAAACTTTAGCTGATTTGTATCCACCAGAAATTGAAATTAAGAGTAAAACGGACACGGCAAATTCTCAGAAAGAAATTGAAAATGTAACACTTTACGACGTTTTATATGCCTGTGTTACTGCGGAGGCATCAAATGGAGGATAAGCGAAAATATCATATAATTATCGGTTCCAAAGCTTATTTTGATGCCTCTCTACCGGATTTTTCCGAAGAAGACGAGGTGGATACTTTTCTGGAGCTCGTAAAGCTTTCGGATGCAGCAAAACAGAGCCGTTACACCTTCGATCAATATGCAAATACGTTGATTGTCAAAAACAACAACTATCATGGAATTGTAGAGGCAGCACATGATCGTTTGGGTCCTCTGATTGAAGACCTAACAGCTGATGATGCAGAAATTTACATTCACAATCCACCACGTGTTCTTAAAGAATACTTGGAAGATCAACATAAGCGTTCACTTATCGAGTTGGATGTTAAATCAGAAGAATATGGAATAAAGCGTGATTCTGAAATGTTTGTCGAGAATATCACAAGCATATCATCGAATTTGTTTGGACAGGAAAATGCGATTGCGGAAATAAGCAAGAGTCTGTGGTATTTAACAACAGTCAAACGAGAGAAGCCATATGTAATAATGTTGTATGGTAACAGTAGCTTGGGTAAAACCGAATTGGTGAGGGAGATTTCCAAAAAATTCTTTGGCGACAAGTGCTTAGAAAAGCATTTGTCGATGTTCAAAAACAACAATTATTCAGAGTATTTTTTCGGAGATGCCCCCAATCGTAAAAGCCTTGGTTTTGATCTGCTTGAACGTGAATCAAATTTGATATTCTTTGACGAGTTGGACAAATGTCCGGAACACTTTTTCTCAGCATTCTATACGCTGTTTGATAACACTCTTTTCAAAGATGCGACATATGATGTTGATGTGTCTGGCATTGTAATTATTCTAACATCCAATTATCAAACTAAGGATGAAATGAAAAAACAGCTCGGTCTTCCCATTTTTTATCGTATTGACAAGATGATTCATTTTGATGATTTTGGTTGCGATACGATATATGCGATTGTTAAGAGTGAAATCAAAGCCAGAGAAAGCGAGTACGAAGACAAGCTATCTCCAGAAATGGTTTATGCTGCTGTAAGCTCCTTGGTATCCGCTACTGGCGAAAATGCAAGAACTATAAAATATAAAGTTCAGCAAGTTATTGAAGAACTCTTATTCCAAGAAGTCGTACAAAAGATGGCAAAAAACTGAAGCAATTAAGATGCCGTGTAGACAAGATTAACTTGTGTTTTATGGCAACAGAATGGTAACAAAAAATCAGATAGCCTCTACTATCCGAATAATGAGAACAATATAAATAATTCGAGCTAATTCCCATAAGCATTTCTGTTTAAGATTAAATTACAGGGAGCGAGTTTGAATAGTATCAAATGATTTATGGGTATCCTTTAATGGATGCCTTTTTAGTTTCAGTGAAATCTACGAATTCTTTAAATACTTTAAAATATTATTATTTTTGAAAGTAGAAATTCGCATAATAGCGATGTAATGATGTTTATTAAAAATACTTACTATCTAATAGAGTTTCTAGTAAAATGAGCTTGTACCTATTTTAAATTCAGCACAATTAATAGATTTATTAAAGAAGTGACCAGTTAGAAATCCTATACAAAAGAAGATTCCTAGGTATTTTTGAGTATACGACATGATTACTTAACAATGTTAAGTATTAAGAATATGTTATAAAACTAGAAGGAAAGAGATCAAATGGGATAGATACATTTTTTGATTATAATTATTGTAGAGCATAAATCAATATCTTTATATGAATTTATACTTGAAATAATTATACTTTTGTGTAATATTAATGAAATAGCGATAGTTTATGTGCGTAATAAGAGTAACAAACAATGGAGGAAGGTATAAGCTATTTAAACAAAAAGTATATGATAAGTTACTTTAATGGGAAAGGGAGTACAAAGTAAATATGTATGCATAATGGAATTCGCATATTGAGTTGGAAGAACATGATTGCAGAATAATTTGCGTGCAATGAATATAGATCATATCAATATGTACACTTGAAATTTTTGATGATATAACTCAACTTAGGCAAGAACAAAAAGTAAAAGGATTTAAGGAACCTTAATTTTATATTAATCTACTTATGAATAAAAGAAGTTAAAAATGAATTCAAGAGAATTTTGGTTTATCAAACAAATAAAATGGAGAATATTTAGTTGATGAATTTCATTTATTTCTGCAGCTTCTGAGGAAAGCAATGAATGAACAGGAAGTAAAATAAAATAATCAAGAAGAGAACAAAGAAAATCCTCGCCTAATGATAAGCGGGGATTTTCTTTATCTAATAACATCACTTTTTCCATGTTCCATATAATACAGAATATCCTGTTTTGATAACACAGGGCTGTCACCATAAGTTGTATGTCCCAATACACCACTACAGGTCGCATATTCTTCTTGTGTAGAAGCATCTTCCATATGATATAGCGCATGAATCATACCAGCAGCAAACGCATCTCCACCACCAATACGATCATAAACATCAAAAGTGTGGACACGACTTTGATAAAAACCTTTCTCATTTAACAAATAACCCTGTAAACTACCTGTATCTGTATTACGATGAGTACAATATTTTAAAAATAAATGTATCGTATCAAACGTTTGTATTATTTAGATGGAAAACCATATATCTACTTTACACACTATCTACCAGGAAATATTAAATTAGATCATATTGAGGATGATAATGCCTTTTCTATCTATATGCAGCTTTATAAAAACAAACAATTTATCAGTAATTTCCATGATGAATTTTATATTGAAGAGCCAGAGGAATATATCTTAAAAGCATTAGAATTGGAAAAAGGGCCATTACTAGGAAGAAAACGTATGACATATAATGAAAATGGGGAAGTGATTGAGGTATCATTTGCGCAATATAATACAAAGATACATCATTATGTCATTGATTATCAGGCATAGATCAGATAAAAAGCACACAAATTTGTGTGCTTTTTGTTTAGTTTTTCTGTGATGGCATATCCCATCCAAAATGATCTGTATGAAGAAGTTTTTCAGCCTTTTCACTTAATGGATGTTCCAGATATTCCTGATATAGTTTCTGGATATCTGGGTTTTCATGAGAATGACGAATGGCTTCATGTTTATCTAATTGATATAATGCATTTGCACGTACAGCTGCCATTTCCTTTCCATCATGAATTGGCTGGCCACCACCGCCACTACATCCACCAGGGCATGCCATGACTTCCACAAAATCATAATGTACATCTCCTTTGCAAATTGCTTCAATCAGTTTTCTGGTATTCCCGAGACCACTAACAACAGCACAGGATAAACGCTGCCCATTTATGATAAAGCTTTGCGCCTTACAACCCTCCATGCCTCGTACACTTTCAAACATATCCGCATCAGGATTATTTCCTGTCACAAAATAATACGCACTACGAAGTGCTGCTTCCATAACACCTCCTGTAGCGCCAAATATAACACCGGCTCCACTTGCATGGGAAACAGGCTGATCTAATGGTTCATCACACAATGTTTCAATGGCTACATGTTCTGCGCGTAACATTCTGACAAATTCTCGTGTTGTAATCACAACATCTACATCTTTACCAGCACCTGCGTCATTGATATTAGGGATATCACATTCATGTTTTTTCGCAACACAAGGCATAATGCTCATGACAAAAATCTTATCAGGATCCACGCCCAGTTTTTCTGCAACATAAGTTTTGATAATGGCACCAAACATCTGATGTGGAGATTTTGATGTAGATAAATGGGATACCATATCCGGATACTGGCTCTTAAGGAAACGAACCCAACCAGGACAACAGGAAGTAAACATAGGCATTTCATTTGAATCAGCCCTCTTTAATCGCTCAATAAATTCACTGGCTTCTTCCATAATGGTTAAATCAGCACCAAAGTCTGTATCAAATACATAATCTACACCCATGCGACGTAATGCACATGCCATTTTTCCAACAGTTGCCTGATCATGTGATAAGCCAACACTTTCTCCCCAAGCAGCACGGACAGCTGGCGCAATCTGTGCAATACAGATTTTATCCGGATCATTTAAAGCATCAAATACAATTTCTGTATCATCTCTTGTATGGAGTCCATTTACTGGGCAGTGGGTAATACATTGTCCACATAAGGAACAATCAGCTTCTTCAATCTTACGATTTAACGATACATTGACAGTAGTACGTGAACCTGTGGAGCATACATCCCATACATTTAGATTTTGTACCTTATCACATATCTGTATACAACGCATACATTTGATACATTTATTGCTTTCTCTTTGTAATGGGAAGGCTTTATTCCAAGGCGTATAGGTAACATCTTTTTCGTAATTTAAAGATGTAATACCAAGATCATTAGCAATGGTTTGTAAAGAACAATTGCCACTTCTGGAACAATACGCACATTCACAATCATGCTGGGATAATAATAATTCCACATTCATACGTCTTGTTTCACGGACTTTAGGAGAATTTGTATATAACACCATTCCTTCCTGCACCTGTGTATTACAAGAGGTTACTAATTTATCTTTGCCTTCTACTTCTACCATACAGATACGGCAAGCGCCAATTTCATTAATATCTTTCAGATAACATAAATGGGGAATATTGATATGATTTTGTTTGGCAGCCTCTAAAATCGTGATGCCTTCACTTACTTCAATCTGGTGATGATCTATTGTTAATGTTACCATTTCGTTGTCCTACCTCCTTTGAATACGCCAAAACCGTAATGATCACAACGTAGACATCTACTACATTCCTGCATGGCTTCTTCTTTGCTCATACTAAATTCTATAGGTTCAAAATCTTTTGAACGATCAATGGTATCGCGCTCTTTCAATTGTATACGGCCACATTTTGGACGATCAGCATAATTTGCCGCAGGTATTTCTATATCTGTTGTAATTTCGTGGCGGAAGCCTAAATATTCATCAATATTAGCCGCTGCTACTTTTCCTGCTGCGATAGCACGAATGACAGTTGCAGGACCAGTTACACAATCACCACCCGCAAAGATACCAGACATATTTTCCACACCGGAATGATCTAATGCATCAATAGCACCATGTTTGATAGGAATACCTTCATCTTTAAAGTGAGCAGATTCTATACCTTGACCAATTGCTACAACGACAATATCACATGGAATGCGTTTTTCTTCTACATCAGCATTGTTAGGAGAAGGTCTGCCTTTACGATCCTGCATCCCTATGATTTGAGGCTGTACCCATAAAGCAGCCACGTTTTGATTTTCATCTAGTTCAATTCGTTTTGGAGCTTGTAATTCAAATAATTCACAACCCTCCGCTAGTGCGCCTTCTACTTCATCTGGCAAAGCAGTCATATCTTCTTTTCTTCTTCGATATGCAATCCCAACCATAGAAGCACCCAAACGTTTTGCACTACGGGCAACATCCATTGCGACATTTCCTCCACCAATTACACAAACGCGTTTTCCATGGAAATCAGGTAAGATATCATCACCAATATTACGTAGCATTGTTACAGCACTGATTACATGATTACCTTCTTCACCAGGTATTCCTACTTTTTTATCCGTTTGTGCACCAATAGATAAATATAATGCATCATATTGCGCATCTAATTCACACATGGTTATATCTTTTCCAATATCAACCTGCATGTGTACTTCTACACCCGTATTTAAGATTACCTGAATTTCCTGGTCTAATTTTTCTCTTGGTAAACGATAATTTGGAATACCATAACGAAGCATACCACCCAGTTTTTTACGCTTTTCATATATCACAGCCTGATGGCCCATCTGTTGAAGATAATATGCGGCAGATAGACCACCTGGACCACCACCAACGATGGCGATTTTCTTACCAGTAGATGGAGCGTTTTCTTTAGCAGGAACTGCACCTGTCTGTTCAATTGCATAACGTTTTAATCCCCGGATATTGATAGAATCATCCAGCATATTTCTACGACATCTTGCTTCACATGGATGCTCACAAATATATGCACATACGGTAGGGAAAGGATTATCTTTACGGATCAAACGTACAGCATCTTCATTTCTTCCTTCTTTAATTAATGCAATATAACCTGGGATATCCACACCAGCAGGGCATAAGGCAACACATGGTACGGGTTGATTTAATGATTGTGTACAACGACCATGTAGAATATGCTCCTCATAATCATCACGAAATCCACGAATACCTTTTAATACCATTTCCGCAGCTTCAATACCAATAGCACAATCCGCAGAATTACGAATATTGACAGCAGTCTTTTCTATTAAATCTAAAGTTTTTAAAGTGGCATTGCCATCTAAAACACTGTCAATCATCTTTTGTAGCTGACCTAATCCTACACGGCAGGGAACACATTTTCCACATGTCTGTGCATGGCATAAACGTAAGAATGCACTCGCCATATCAACAGGGCATAATCCTGGGGGACTGGCGATGATTCTTCTTTCAAGATCTTTGTATAAATCTTCAATGACACGCTGGGATTTGGTTTCACTCATAATTGTTAAACGACTCATGATTGTTATCCTCCATCTTTTTAACTACTTTCAGTATAAAGCATTTTACTTTGATTGCCAATATATTTTTTAAACGCTTACAAAGAGTTGGCGCAAATGAAACTTTAATAATAAAAAATTATGTGCGAAAAAAAGCTTCAAGTTTATTTAAGAGATTAGAATTAGCATGAGAAATGCTTCATGTTTTCCAGTGCTTTCCCAAAAGAAAAGACTATAGAAATTCTGTTAGTTTGCGCTAAATGCTAGTTCATCATCTAAAGCATCTAACATATTTAAAGAGTTGAATTTTTCAATCAGCTTTTCAACAGTCAGTGTTTTCTTTTCTTCCTTACCAATATCCATAATAATCTGTCCTTTATGAAACATCAACAATCGATCGCCATATGTTATCGCATGTTTTAAGTTATGTGTAATCATGATGGTCGTCATTTTCTTTTCTTCGATCAAACGTTTTGTAAGGGAAATAATCAAATCACTGGTTTTTGGATCAAGTGCTGCAGTATGTTCATCTAACAATAATAAATCAGGACGAACGATGGTTGCCATCAAAAGTGATAACGCCTGGCGCTGTCCACCGCTTAATGCACCAACCAATACATCCATTTTTGATTCTAATCCCAGCTCCATTTTTGTTAATTCTTCTTTGAATAATGGAATCAGTTCCTTATCTACACCACTGGTTAAACCAAAGTGCTTACCTTTGTTGTAAGCCATCGCAAGATTTTGAGTGATGGTCAGAGAAGGGGCAGTTCCTTTTTGGGGATCTTGAAACACACGGCCAATAAACTGAGAACGTTTATGTTCTGGAATCTTGGAAACATCTTTATCACGGAAGAAAACTTTTCCACTGTCTTGTAAGATATTTCCACTAACGACATTGAAGAAAGTAGATTTTCCACTGCCGTTGGAACCAATGATAGTCACAAATTCTCCTTCTTGGATTTCAACGTTTAAATCTGTATACAAAACAACCTCATTGGCACTTCCTCTGTTGAAGGTCTTTGTTACATGTTCTAATTTCAACATATTCTTCACCTAACCTTTCATAGAGCGATGGAAGAATTTTCCTAAGATTCCATTGCCTAAAACCAACACGACAATGAAGATGAGTGACATGACAAGCTTCATGTAATTTGGTGGAAGTCCCAAATTTAATGCAAGTGCAATCGTTAAACGATAAGTGATTGCGCCAAGAATCACACTGGTTGTAAAACCAAAGAATTTGATTCGTTTAAATACAGTCAATCCAATGATTACAGAAGCAAGACCCATAACAATCATACCAGCACCTAACTGTACATCAAAGTATCGAAGCAGCTGAGAAACAACAGCACCTGATACACCAGCATATCCATTACTGATTGCAAGTCCATTCATTTTGATGTGACCTAGATCTTGTCCAAGAGAACTGATCAATTGTGGATTATCTCCGGCAATACGCATTAAGAAACCATATTTGGTATCTAAAAACCAGTCGATCAATAACTTCATTAAAATAACAATTACAAGCAAGATAAAGATTGGCCAGAGTTTCTTGATCCATATCGCAAGCTCTCCACTAAAGTTTTGTGATATTTTATCACCATAAGTGAAAATTGTGTCGTAAGTGAATAATACAATTCGGCTTTGATCCTGTGCAACAGCAAGATTAATAGAATAAAGTCCTGTCATTACCAAAATACCACTTAACAGGGAAGATATTTTACATTTTACATGTAAGAAGCCCGTTGCATAACCAGCCAGCATACCAGCAAAGAAAGCAACGATCAAAGATAAAAACGGATTGATGTTATGTGTGATACACATAGCGCCGGCAGCAGCACCAAGAGGGAAACTGCCTTCTACAGTCAAATCAGCGTAATCTAGAACCTGATACGTCAATAAGACACCGATAGCCAGAATACTGTACGCAAGTCCCTGCGATACAACATCAATTGTGAAATTCAATATATTCATATGCCATCACCAGCTTATTCGCCATAGAATGTAGCGCGTTTTTCTAATTCTGCAGGAATTTTAATACCTAGTTCATCTGCGACTTTACGATTGATTATCAAAGAAGTTTCAGAAGCTGTTTCTATATCGAAATCACCAGCTTTTTTGCCATTAAACAGGATATCTTCAGCGATTGCACCTGCTTGTTCACCAAGCTTTTCATAACTGATAGAATCACTTGCCAGTAAACCTGCTTCCATTTGTCCATCTTCAGCGGCAAATACAGGAATTTTATAAGCGTTTGCTTTATCTGTGATAGATGCTGTTGCATTTACAATCATGTTATCTGTGATATTGTAGAAACAATCAACTTTTCCAGCCAGCTGTTCTGCGGCAGTCGCAACATCTGTGGAAACACTGACACCCTGGGTTTCAATTGCAAAGTTATATTTACCAGCCAGTTTCTTTACCTGTTCAACCTGAAGTTTACCATTTGGTTCTCCGGTATTATAAATCATACCAATGGTTTTTGCTTCTGGAAGCATTGTACGAATAAGTTCTAATTGTTTTTCCAAAGGTGCTGCATCAGATACACCGGTAACATTGCCACCTGGTTTTTTATTACTCTTTACGATTTTTGCATCCACTGCATCCGTTACTGCATTAAAGACAACAGGAATTTCTGTATCTAATGTCGCATTTGCGGCACTTAATCCAGCATTTGTTCCAATCGCATATATCATATCAACTTTTTCATTTGCGAACTGACTGGCAATCGTATCTGCTGTACCATTGTCGTTTTGTGCGTTTTTTTCTACGAATTTTACTTTGGTTTCATCATATCCTTTTTCTTTCAGATAATTCTGAAGTCCTTTACTTGCACTTTCCAGTGCAGGATGATTTGCGTAAATCAGAATACCTACTGTTTTTACATCATCTTTTGTTTCTGGTTCTTTACTACCACATCCACTCATAGAAACCATCATCAAACAGGCCAAAAGCCCTCCTAATAATTTTTTCATAATCTCTCCTCTTTTCATTATAGTATGTATTGATGATATCGTCTTTTTGGAAATAAATCAATATTTTTCATTGATTATTTCATAAATTTTGCATATAATTTTCATTGTATGAATAAAAATGTGTAAGAGTTTACATAATGAATACAAAAAGCATTTAGGAAATGGAGGAAATAATGATGGCAATTGCATTAGTAAAAGAGTATTTAAAAGCATATGGAAAAGATCAGGATGTTATTGAACTTGAAGAAAGCAGTGCAACGGTAGAGCTTGCCGCAAAAGCACTAGGGATTGAAGGTGCGCGAATAGCGAAAACTTTGTCCTTTATGGGAAGTGATGGTGCTTTGGTTGTCGTATGTGCAGGAGATTGTAAAATAGATAATCATAAATACAAGGAAACTTTTGGTGTGAAGGCAAAAATGTTAAAAGCGGAAGAAGTAGAAACTTATACCAATCATAGCATTGGCGGTGTTTGTCCCTTTGCATTACCAAAAGATACCAAGATTTATTTGGATGAATCCATGAAACGTTTTGATTATGTATATCCAGCATGTGGCAGTTCTAATTCTGCGATTAAATTAAGTCTAGAAGAACTGGCATCCATGGTCCCATATATGAAATGGGTGGATGTTTGTAAAGGCTGGGAATAAAAAAAGCTGATTGATTCAGCTTTTTCTATGCTTATTTATCTTTATTCTCTAAGCGTTCTAATGCTTTTATCGCATCTTCATATCCATGGTCTGCAGCTTTATGATAATACTCCAGCGCTTTTTCCATATCTTTTACAATGCCCCAGCCATTTTCATAACAATAGCCTAAGCTGTATTGCGCGATATCAATATCCATATCAGCTGCCTCTTTATAATATTTTACAGCCATACGGAAATCTTTTTTTACACCACGCCCATGTTCATAACAATCTCCAATGTTACAAATAGCGATGCCATTTCCAAGCTGTGCAGAGCGGGTATAGTACGTAAATGCTTTGTTGTAGTCAATTTCATCTTCAGGCACTTCATTTTCATAGATATAGCCAAGATTGCATAAGGCATCACTATCGTCTTTTTCTGCGATGATCTCATATAATGCAATTGCTTTTTTAATATCTTTTGCTACGCCACGTCCATGGTGATAACAATATGCAATACCAAACTGACCTAGTGGATATCCCTGATTGGCACACTGTTCATATAATTCAAAGGAACGTTTTTCATCCTTTTCAGCACCGATGCCACGCGCAAGATTCCATGCCAGATTATATTGTGCTCTGGCAAATCCCTGTGCAGCACTTTTTTCAAACCACTCATTTGCCTGTTTATGATCTATTTCTACTCCAATACCATTATCGTAACAATAACCTAAGTTACATTGTGCACAATCATCTCCCTGATCTGCGGCCGCTTTATAAAGTTCTATTGCCTTCTTTTTCTACGCCAATGCCTTTTTCATAAAATAAACCTAGATTACATTGTGCCCGTGGATAATTTTTATCTACTGCTTTTTGATAATAGGTGCAGGCAAGGGGAATGTTTTCTTCTACACCAATACCGTTTTCATAGAAATAAGCGATATTGGATAAGCCTCTGGGATACCCCTGATCGGCAGCTTTTAAGTACCAGTATGCTGCTTTTTCTTTATCCATTTCTGTGGCAATGCCACGTTCATAAAAATAACCCAAATTACATTGTCCGCATGGATCATTCTTTTCAGCGGATAGCTGATATAAGGAAAAGGCTTTTTGTATATCCTGTTCTACACCCATGCCATTTTCATAATAGTATCCAAGTGTACATGCAGCAGCGCCATGTCCCTGGTCCGTGGCTTTTTGAAAATATTGGGCAGCCTGTGTTTCATCTTTTTCAACACCAATCCCATATTCATATAAATAACCAATTTCATATTGGGCATTCATCAGTCCCTGATCAGCAGCCAGCTTATAATATTTTGCGCAGGAATACGCATTGCGCTGTACACCAATTGCTTTTTCAAAACAATATCCTGCATAATATTGTGCCATCATATGACCAGCATCAGCAGCTTTGATAAACCATTGTGATGCATTGTAATTATTTTTTGGGAAACCATACATTCCATGGTAATAACATAACCCCAGTTGATACATGACTTCCACATTTCCTTGCTTAGCATTTTTGATCATTTGATTAACATCAGCGCCTGAACGTTTATATGTTTTTAAAAAATTATCTCTCATAACAAGCTCCATAAACATCCCCCTCTCACTGTATCCTTATATAGCCTTATGATAACACGTTTCAGGAAATTTTCAAGCAGCGTTACTGCTTTGTATTAGATTTTGTAAAGATTATTTATCTTTTTTATCTAAGCGCTTTAAAGCATCTATCGCATCTTCATATCCATGGTCTGCGGCTTTGCGATAATAAGCGATTGCCTTATTGATATCTTGTGCAACACCCCAGCCATTTTCATAACAATAACCTAAACTGTATTGGGCAGAATCTACATCTTGATCAGCTGACATTTTGTAATATTCCACAGCTTTTTCATAATTTTGGGTTACACCATTGCCTTTTTCATAGCAGTCACCAATATTGCATAATGCGACAGCATCACCAAGTTTTGCGGCTTTCTCGTAATATGTAAAAGCTAAATCATGATCAATGGCATCTGCTTCTAAATCATTACCATAAATATATCCTAGATTACATAACGCTTCTGCGTCATCTTGATCAGCCAATTCTTTATACAGAACGATTGCTTTTTGTAAATCTTTTTCTACCCCATGGCCATAATGATAGGCGTAAGCAATACAAAATTTCGCAGATGCATGTCCCTGCTTAGCTGCTTTTTCGTATAGCGCAAATGCTTTTTTATAATCCTGTTTGGCACCGATTCCTCTTTCCAGATTCCATGCAAGATTATATTGTGATATAGCAAATCCCTGATTTGCACTTTTTTCATACCATTCATTCGCTTTGACAGGATCAAGATCCACACTAATACCATTGTCATAATAATAGCCAACATTGCATTGTGCAACTTCATCGCCTTGTTCTGCAGCTTTTATGTATAACGCAAAAGCTTTATCAACGTTTTTTTCAACGCCATGACCATTTGCATATAAAATCCCCAGGCAGCGCTGTGCACGAGGATAATTTTGTTTTGCAGCTTTCTTGTAATAGAACATCGCCAGCGAATAGTTTTGTGGAACACCTTTTCCATTTTCATATAAATGGGCAAGATTGCATTGTGCTCTTGCATACCCTTGTTTGGCAGCACGCTGGTATAGCTTTCTTGCTTTATCGAAATCTATTTCCACATGTATTCCATATTCATAAAAGTATCCTAAATTACATAAACCACCTGGATCATTACGATCTGATGCAAGCTGATAATACTCTACAGCTTTTGGTAAGTTTATAGGTACACCAAGGCCTTTTTCATAGAAATATCCCAGACTACAGGCTGCTACAGGATGTCCCTGATCACTGGCTAGTTGAAACATTTCCGCAGCTTTTTTTCATCTTTTTCAATTCCAATACCATATTCATATAGATATCCCATTTCATATTGGGCATTCATAAAACCTTGTTGTGCCGCTAATCCATAATATTTTGCACGTTGTACAGCATTGCGAGGAACACCAATTGATTTTTCAAAACAGTACCCTGTATAGTATTGTGCTATCATATGACCAAGATTTGCGGCTTTGATAAACCAATCGAACGCTGTTTTATTGTTTTTTGGTACCCCATAATTGCCATAATAGTAACATAAGCCAAGCTGATACATCGCATTTTCATCGCCGAGTGCAGCCTTTTGTTTTATGCTATCCAAAAAAGAACTTTCTCTTCTATAGGTTCTTAAAAATTGATCTTTGATTGATTCTTCCATAAATATCCCCATTTCTTTTTGTCTTTCTATTATTATACATCATTCATCAATCAAGATGTGCACTCATTTTCTTCTCTTTCTAAATCTGCATGATCATAATCTTCTGAAAGCTTAACTTTTATGGTAGATATATTTTTTACTTTGCCTATTTTATCATATATATTTTCCTTATGTTGAAACATGGAAAGCATCGCATCAAATACATAGAATAGATAAATGGCAAGATATAGTGCAAATCCAGCATACCATACATATAACAAAGGGGAATCAACCTTCATAAAAACAAGGATAAATGCCAAAATAATATAAGGAAAAGGAAGAATCAATAAGTATGTTGGAAGAAAATGAAGCAGGTATTGATACCATTTTGCGTTCTGATTCTGAAAGTTTACCAATCGTATTTTTACCATCATTTTTCCCAGAGTCCTGCCTTTACTCAGACAAGGAACAATGAAATACAGCAGCAGTATTATGATAAGGTAACCATAGAAATGAAAGCGTAGAGGAAGCAGGAAACTAATCATAATATAAAGAATTAAAGTTACAATAATATCTATTGCGAACGCAAACATTCTGCGCATCGCACTTACCCGCATTCCTTTATGATAACTTCTTTCATCCAGTTTTTCTCTGCTTGGTAGAAAATGAGCTACGATTGGTGTCAAGCCATATCCAATCACACCGCCAAGTGTATTCGTTATCAAATCATCTACATCAAATAATCGATAAGGACGAGGATAGATAAAGAATAAGCCACTTAACTGCAGACATTCAAATGATAAGGATAATAAAAAGCTGCACAGCATCGTTTTCTTAAAGGAATATTCAAAATAATAATGTAGATAGATTCCAAATGGCATAGTCATAAAAATATTAAACAAGACCTGTAATACGCTAAATTCATTTAATGCGGTCAGATATGTAGTAGGATCATCCCACACAAAAGAGGTGGTTAAGGAGATATCTTTTAAAGAAGCAAAAGGAATCAGCTGCATTTTTGGTGTTGTATAATGGGCAACTTCTTCAATTGGAGGCAATGGTAATGATACCAAAAAGTAACAGCATAATAAGTAAAAAATAAAAGAGAATACAATTAATATACGAAGTGGCAGGGTGGCGCCATAATGACGATATTGGTGTAATATATAAGGAATCGTCAGGATAACTGCTAAGATTGGAAATACAAATAATGCAGTTTGTATCGGTATCAGATAAAGTGACATATGATCATTTCCTTTCATTTATGGGTTTATTATATCATGGAATCTAATGTGCATTCATAATCTTACAAAAATGTTTGATAAATGATAGAAATCATAAATTTTCAAAGGAAATAACAGAAATAAAATGAGAAATCATCAAAAAATTCAATTTTTAAATACAATTTTATGATTTTTTTTTACAAATTTTCTATTTTATGTTAAAATGCTTATGTTACATCAGATAAGACACGCATTTCGCTACGTGCCTTTTTTATGTCTTTTTCTGGTATAGCGGCGTTTAAAACCGTAAAACTATAGAAGGAGTGATGATTATGCATGAAGTATTATCATGGTTAAATGAATTTTTATACAGTAATATTTTATTAATATTATTGGTAGCAGCAGGGATATATTTTTCAATACGTACAAGGTTTGTACAGATACGTTTATTGAAAGAAGGTATTGTCTTATTAAAGGAAAAAGCCCACAATGAAGATGGCGTTTCTTCTTTTCAGGCATTGATGATTTCCACAGCGAGTCGTGTTGGCACTGGTAATATTGCTGGTGTTGCGACTGCACTTGCGGCAGGTGGCGCTGGCGCTATTTTTTGGATGTGGGTAATGGCATTTGTTGGTGCTGCCAGTGCTTTTGTGGAATCCACACTTGCACAGATTTATAAAGAACGAGATGGAGAAGCGTTTCGTGGAGGGCCTGCTTACTATATTGAAAAAGCGTTAGGTAGTCGTTTTTTTGGAATCATTTTTGCGTTGTTATTGATTGCATGTTTTATCTTTGGTTTCAATGGCCTTCAATCTTATAATGTTAGCAGTGCACTGGCTTATTATTTTGATGATCAGCATTTAGCAGGTCTGCTTGTTGGTTGTATATTGACCATTGCCTCTGCGGCAGTTATCTTTGGTGGTGTTCATCGTATTGGTATCATCAGTTCTACAATTGTGCCTATCATGGCTGGTTTATATATTATTTTAGGTATCTATATTACATTATCCAATGCTTCACAACTGCCTTCGATTTTTCAAATGATTTTTCAAAATGCATTTGATGTACAGGCAATCTTTGGTGGCTTTGCGGGATCTTGTGTCATGCATGGAATCAAACGTGGCTTATTCAGTAATGAGGCAGGTATGGGTTCTGCGCCTAATGCCGGAGCAACTGCGGATGTATCCCATCCAGTAAAACAAGGACTTGTACAGGTGATTTCAGTATTTATTGATACCATACTGGTTTGTACGACAACAGCATTTATCCTTTTAAATTATGGCATCGAAGATGGCTTGACTGGTATGCCTTATGTACAAATGGCAGTAAGTAAAGCTTTTGGTGAATGGGGAATTCATTTTATCACCATTTCGATTTTCTTATTTGCATTCAGTTCTTTAATAGGTAATTATTGTTATGCAGAAGGAAACTTAAAATTTATCAAAAATAATAAAACCTTATTATTTGTATTCCGTATCGTAACCTTGCTGGTGATCTTCTTTGGCGCACAGGCAGATTTTTCGCTTGTATGGGATCTAGCGGATGTACTCATGGGATTTATGGCACTTATGAATATCATTGTGATATTATTGCTTGGGAAATATACTTTTATCGCTTTAAAAGATTACCAGAAACAGAAAAAAGAAGGGAAGAATCCAATGTTTCATCCTGAACAACTGGGTATTCCAAATTGTGAATGCTGGGAAGAATTTGACGAAGATTTAAAATAAGGGACGGAAAACTATGCGATTTGCATAGTTTTTTAATTTCTTTTCAAAAAAACAAACTATTTCTATGAGATAATCGTTGTAATAAGTGTGATGGTGAGGAATAGATATGAATGAAAGATTTTTAGTATTAAAAGCAAAAAACGGAAATCAGGAAGCTTTGGAAGAATTGATAAAACTGAATTATCAATCCATTTATAAATATTTTGTAAGGACATGTGGAAATAGCGCTACCGCACTTGATCTTACACAAGATACCTTTATAAAGCTTGTACAGGCACTTCCAAATTATCAACCTTATAAAGATTTTTGTGCATACCTTTATACCATTGCATACCATGTAGGCATAGATTATTTAAAGAAGAAAAAAGAAATACTGTTAGAAAATGAATATCCTTTTGAGATGCAGGCTGCACCAACACATGAAAAAGATGAAAATTATTATCGTATGAGAAAAGTACTTTATAAGATTCCAGAAAAACAACGGGAATGTTTGATATTGTATTACTATCAGGGCTTAAATTATCGCCAGATATCCACAATATTATCCATCCCTATATCAACCGCTAAGACCCGTGTACGCACTGGTTTACAAAGATGTCGTGATCTTTGGGAGGAAACGAAATGAAAGATATATTATCTTATTATGAAGTTGAAGATGCAGAAGAAAAACATGTGCAAGATTTAATACAACAATTACCTAAAGTAAAAAGAAAAACAAATGTATTTGCGCAAGTATATCTTCAATGGAAAATCACACCGTTTTATTTCTATATCATTTTTCTATTACTATTATGTGTTTGTATCACTCTGTTGCAGGGATATGATGTTAAAAAGCAAATTTTTAATATATATTTTACCATGTTTTTATATATGACATCTAATGTTTTATTAATGATTCCAGAAATGATGCGTAGCCAGATATATCAATGTGCAGAAATTGAAAAAACATGTAAATATAATATGGTACAGATTTTATGTTATCGTCTGATCTTGTTTACAACAATGCTTTTAGTTTCTGTATGCATGATTACATTTTATACTTCAAGGATATATCCATTATCATTTATCCGATTATTTGCTTTAATGATCTGTAACCTACAATTAACATTATTATTAACTGTTTGCTTATATTTGATGTGGAAAATAAATGATGTAAAAATAATGATATTAATTTATACAGGATGTTCATTACTCATTTCTTGTTTAATATTGCCAAAACTCATTATTTCATCAATATATGGAATTACTTTTTGCTTAATCATCAGTTTTATTTGTATATGTATTTTGATAAAAAGACTATGGAAGGGGATTAAAAATTATGAAATTAACAGCGGAGCATCTTACAAAAATATTCATTCATAAAACAGCAGTGAATGATTTTTCTTATACCTTTACCAATGGCATCTATGGATTGCTGGGGCCAAATGGAAGTGGAAAATCAACGCTCATGCGTATGTTATGTGATATCTTAAAACCTAATCAGGGACATATTTATTTAGATGGTACCCTGATTCAAACAATGAATGAAGATTATCGTGATATCTTAGGCTATTTGCCACAGGATTTTGGATATTATCCACAATTTAATGCATATGATTTCTTAATGTATTTCGCAACTTTAAAGGGCTTTTCTAAAAAGGAAGCCAAAGACAGAGTAGAAATGGTATTAGAAATGGTAAATCTGACATCAGAAAAAAAGCATAAAATCAAAACGTTTTCTGGTGGGATGAAGCAAAGATTGGGAATCGCACAGGCGTTATTAAATGATCCTAAAATATTAATTGTGGATGAGCCAACAGCAGGATTGGATCCTAAAGAAAGAGCGAATTTCAAAAGCATTTTAGCACGCTGTGCAAATGATAAAATCGTTATCTTATCCACACATATTGTTTCTGATATTGAAACATTAGCTCAGCATATTTTAATCATGAAAGATGGTAAATTACACCAACATGGCACTCGAGAAGAACTTTTATTACCACTTCATGATCAGGTGTATACATTTATATGTGAGGAACAGGAAGTTGAAAAATTATCAAAAGAAATGATTGTAACAGCAATGATGCCAGTCCAAAATAAAATGCAAATCCGAGCAATCATATCAAAACCTGCAAGGGAAGATATGAGAAGGGAAGAACCATCGTTAGAAGATTTATATTTATCGATATTCAAAGATGCTATATGATAAGATATGAAATAAAGAAACTTTGGAAAACACCGATTATCTGGTTTGTATTATTGGCAATACTATTGTTTCATATAGGCACAATCATCATAGATGTCAATATTGTAAAACAAAGTGAAACAGCTTCATATTATGAGAAATATCAAGGACAGATAAATGATAATTGGATACAAAATATACAATCAGCATATCATGATTACATCATGCAGCCAAGCCATCGATATACACATAAGGAATTGTTAGATCAGGGGATAACAGAAGAAAAAATAAAACGACTATCTGATGATGACTTTACTTACATAAAAAGTGAGGTCAAGCAGGATCCTGAATTTCAGGTATTGTCTCAAGCATATAATGCTTCTTATTTCAAAGCATCTTTAGATGAGGATATCGCCTTTTTCAAAAATATGTATCGTATCAATGATTCAGATTTTGATGTATCCAAAATTGATAAAGATTATGCAAAATTAAGTGAAAACTACCAAAAATTTGAATTTACATCAATTGACAGTTATGCTATTCTTCAAAAAGGCATCACAATCATGATAAGAACATTTACTATTTTTTTAAGTGTATTATTATCTACGATTTTCACAAGAGAACAAAACGATGGTGTTTTAGAATTACAGCTCGTATGCAAAAAGATGGAAAAAGCGAAGTATGCAAAATGGAGTGCGGCATTTCTTAGCACAATCATATCATGGGCTATCTTTATTGTATTACAAATACTTTTTATAGCGATGACATTGGGCTTTCATGGAGAAAATGGATATGTGATTGATTTTACATTTAACCATTGCCCTTATATGCTCAATGCATTACAATATACCCTTTTACAAAGCTTCATTTCATTATTAGGGAGTCTAGTAATTGCGTTCTGTATGATTGCGATTTCTTATCTAGCTAAGAAAAACAGCACAGCAGTTATACTAAGCATGGTATTATTTGTAATGGTTCCATTTTTGAATAATGCAGGAATCTTTAAAGAACTACTATATTATTATCCAGCGAATTTTATTGGCGGAGATTATTTATTGGCTGCTGTGCATTATACAAAGATTGCCGGTATATACGTCCATGGAAGATGGCTTGCGATAATATCTGGTCTGTTGTATCTAACTTGTGCGAGCCTATGTTTGATATTAAAAAAGCATCAACACTATGTGATCGACTGGAAAAGTTTGAAAGAATAAAAGGAGAAGATAATGAAAAAATTAATTACAACGGAATTGAAAAAATACATTTTATTAAAACGCGTATTTATTGTTTTTTTCTTCGTCATATTCATCTTCGTATTTCAAATCTTAACCGCAAGTGCGACAACACATTCGCCATATACGCTAAGTATTGGTAATAGAGGGGATTTTCACAATATACAAGAAGAAATCAAACGAATCAAAAGGACATCATTTTCTCAAACCGAAATCAATCAGAAATTTCAAGATGATTTAGATAAAGAATATAGATTATTTGTGGATAAAAATATTTTAGATAAAGAAAGTCTGATGAAAAACGCGAAAGAATTCAATAAGGGATATGATGAGTTATATAAGGAACGATATGATATTGAAGAAAGTGGGCTAATATTTAGTGAGAAAATAAAATATAGTGATCAGATGAATTTGTTTTCTGAAAAATATGCGGCAATTTATAATAAGGAACATATGCTGGAATGGTGCATAGAAGCTACAAAACATATGGATGAAAACTATCTTACACAGAAACAAATAGAGGATTTAACATCTATCATCCAAAAGCAGATATCTAAACCATATATCCAAGGATATCATTTAGGTTTTGATTATTTAATAGGCAATTTACAATTTCTTCCTTTCACATTAGGGCTACTACTCATCATATGTTTTTATGGTATGTTTGGTATGGAAAAAGCTAGGAAAACAGACACCTTGATTCTAACAAGCAAATATGGGAAAAATGAATATATAAAATCAAAATTGCTAACGATATGGATTGTCGCAAGCATCGCCTGGCTGATTTTTCAAATGGTAAATATCATAGGATGCTGGTTCATGTTTGGATTGGATGGTGCGTTTGTCAGTGTTTATAAGGACTTTTTTGTATCACCTTATGGATTAAATTATATACAGTATTATGGAATTATATCCATTGTGAGCTATTTTGGAACCTTACTATTTTCTTTACTCGTTTGTATAAGTTCACAACTATTAAAGTCGATTCCAACATTGTGTCTTGGCATTATATTTGTGATTACAACAGGCTGGCTGATTAGCAGTTATGGCAATGTTGGTTTCTCATTATATGATAAATGGATGTTATTATTGCCAACACAAATGATGTCCGCAAATACATTCTTATCTGAATATATCGCAATACAGATATCTAATTGGAATATGCGATTACCACTATTATATGCGATAGTTTTAATCATAGGACTTCCATTAACGAGCTGTATTTTGTATAAAATAACAAAAAATCGTCAGATCAAACGATAAAACAATAAGGAATAAGTTTGATATTTTGACATATAATGCCTGCTTTCTTTGTGAATGATTTTTACTTTCACACACCATATGAATTGAATAACAATTTATAAAGTGATATACTAAGAAATGCGGAAAACCGCAATATATATAAGAAAGAAGGTTGTCAATTATGACGAAAATTGATATTATCTCAGGATTTTTAGGTGCAGGTAAAACGACATTAATCAAAAAATTGATCAAAGATGTTTTACACGAGGAAAAAATCGTTTTGATTGAAAATGAATTTGGTGAAATCGGAATTGATGGAGGATTTCTAAAAGATGCAGGTATTGAAATTCGTGAAATGAATAGTGGCTGTATCTGTTGCAGCTTAGTTGGAGATTTTGCGGAAGCATTAAGCAAAGTATTAGAAGAATATCATCCAGACCGTATTGTGATTGAGCCAAGCGGTGTTGGAAAATTAAGTGATGTAATCAAAGCCGTACAGGGTATTGATAACCATGAAATACAGTTAAACAGTTTTACAACTGTCGCAGATGCACAAAAGTGTAAGATGTATATGAAGAATTTTGGAGAGTTCTTTAATAATCAGGTAGAATATGCAGGTACGATTATTTTAAGCCGTACACAAAATCTAACTGAAGATAAATTAGAAGCAGTTGTACATGAACTGCGTCATCATAATGAAAATGCAACGATTATCACAACGCCATGGGATGCATTAGATGGTAAAGAAATCTTAGCCGCAATGGAAAAGAAAAATACATTGGAAAAAGAATTGATGGAAGAAAGCGAGATCTGTCCTGTATGTGGACACCATCATGATGAAGAACATCATCATGAACACGACCATGAAGATTGTTGTGAACATGAACATCATCATCACGAACATGAAGAACACCATCATCATGACCATGATGGAGAATGCTGTTGTGGACACGATCATCACGACCACCATCATCACCACCATGCAGATGAAGTATTTACCAGCTGGGGTATGGAAACACCTAAAAAATATGCAAAGGAAGAATTGGATGCAATTCTAAAAGAATTAAGTACATCAGAAAAATATGGAATCATCCTTCGTGCAAAAGGTATGTTGCCAGATTCACAAGGAAACTGGATGTATTTTGATTTAGTACCAGAAGAATATGAAATACGTGTAGGAACACCAACGTATACGGGAAGATTCTGTGTGATTGGCAGTAAGTTAAACGAAGAAGCTTTAAAAGAGCTGTTTCATATCGCATAAGGTGATACTATGACGATACCTGTTTATGTATTTACCGGGTTTCTGGAAAGTGGGAAAACCTCTTTAATCAAAGATACACTGATGGATCCAGGTTTTAATGATGGCGAGAAAACATTGCTGCTTGTTTGTGAAGAAGGTATGGAAGAATATGATGATGAATTCTTAAAAAAGGCCAACACTTCTATTGTGACAGTAGGAAATGAAACTGATTTAAGCTATGCCTTTATGAAACAATGTGATAGTTTGATTGAACCAGATCGTGTCATGATTGAATTTAATGGTACATGGAATTTCACGAAATTCTTAGATGAAGAAATGCCATTTGACTGGCTGCTTGTTCAGATATTATCTACAGTGGATGCTTCAACATTTGAAGTATATCTAAACAATATGCGTTCTATGATATACGAACAGCTGGTACATAGTGAAACAATTATTTTTAATCGCTGTGATGAAAATACCAAAAAGCTTTATTTAAGAAACAATATCAAGGCAATCAATAAATCCGCTCAAATCATTTATGAATCTAAAGATGGAACGATTAATGATTTAAAAGATGATGAATTGCCATTCGATGTAAATGCTGATCATCTTGTTATTCAGGATGATGATTATGGTTTATGGTATATGGATGCTTTGGAACATCCTTCAAAATATGAAGGGAAAACGATCACAATCAAAGGAAAAGTCATCAGTACCCATGTGGATGATATTCCAGAAGCATTTGTATTTGGAAGATTTGCGATGGTATGTTGTGCAGATGATACATCTTTGATTGGACTATTATGTCATTATAAAAACTCTGTGGACCTTTTACCAAAAGAATGGGTAGAGGTACATGCGAAGATTGCGGTAGAGTATGATGAAGAATATCAAGGTGATGTTCCAATTCTGTATTGTGATCATGTGACATCTGTGGAACCACTGGAAGATGAATTGGTATATTTTACATAAAATTTGTTATTTCAAAAAAAATTATAATTTCTATTGAAACAGGATCAGCCAAAATTGATTCTGTTTTTTTATGAAAATTTGTTCATATTCATTAGATGCACAAGATGCATCTTTTTGTTTTATATAAATATCTAAAATATTGGATATGAACGATATCCTTCATTTAAAATTCATAATTCTGTTTTTTCAATATAAGATAGTCTTTTATAATGAACAATACAGAAATATTTATGAATGTAAATGATCTGTTAAAGATTGTTAACGATTGTTTAAAAGCGTTGTCATTGAAAACCAATGTTTCTATAATGTGGTTGTTTTCAAGGAATGAAAAGGAGAGATGAGAATGCTTCATATAGAAAATCTGAAGAAAGTTTATGGAAAAAACGTTATCTTAAATGGTATTTCCCTTGATATACAAGATGGAGAAATTGTATCTGTACTTGGACCAA